>MDSW01169457.1_pt1 | contig 10020 bp, 11 predicted proteins | sample 811171 | NCBI WGS metagenome assembly MDSW01 (sample SAMN05326641, study PRJNA326480) | marine metagenome | isolation source: seawater | place: Atlantic Ocean: North West | collected 2012
ATTTATTAATGTAATAGATTTAGTATTATATGTATTCAATGCTCTAGGATTTAATGAGTATAAAGCACAAATATCTCTTAGAGATAAAGAAAATAAAGAGAAATATATTGGTTCAAGTGAGAATTGGGAAAAAGCAGAAAAAGCAATTATAGAAGCATCTGAAGAAAAGGGACTCAATACAGTAGTTGAATATGGAGAAGCTGCCTTTTATGGACCAAAACTAGATTTTATGGTTAAAGATGCTATAGGTAGAGAATGGCAACTAGGAACAATACAAGTAGACTATAATCTTCCTGAACGTTTTGACCTAGAGTATACTGGAAGTGATAATCAAAAATATAAACCTGTCATGATACATAGAGCTCCTTTTGGATCAATGGAGCGTTTTGTAGCTGTTCTAATTGAGCATTGTGCAGGTAATTTTCCATTATGGTTATTATCAGAAAAATGTATTATACTACCAATAAGTGAAAAATATCACGATTACGCAAAAAAAGTATCAGATTTATTAAAAAATTACGATATTTGCGGCCCTATTGATGAAAGAGCAGAAACAACTGGTAAAAAGATTAGAGATGCAGAAGTTTCAAAAATACCTTTTATAATTATCATAGGAGAAAAAGAAGAAAAAGAGGAAACAATTAGTGTAAGAAAACATGGAGGGGAAAATTTAGGTAATTTAAAGATAGAACAATTACATAATTTAATAGAAGATGAAATAATAAAATTAATAACTAAAAAATAAAATAATCGTAAGGAAAAAAACATTTAGAAATAAGTATTCTCAAAAAAGAAAACACAAAATAAATAGAGAAATAACAGCGCAATTTGTTAGAGTTGTAGGAGATGGTTTTGAAGCTAAAATATTACCTTTAGAAGAAGCCTTAAATATTTCATCAAAATCAGGTTTAGACTTAGTAGAAATATCACCAAAAACAGATCCGCCTGTTTGTAAACTTATTGATTATAAAAAATTTATTTATGATCAAAAAAAGAAACAAAAGGCAATTAAATCAAAAGCTCAAAAAGTTGTTATAAAAGAGTTGAGATTTGGGCCAAACACAGGAGATCATGATTTTGATTTTAAATTAAAACATGCAATTAAATTCTTACAAGAAGGAGCAAAAGTTAAAGCGTTTGTTTTTTTTAGAGGAAGGACTATAATATTTAAGGATAAAGGAGAAATTTTATTGTTAAGATTAGCACAAGCTCTAGAAGAATATGGAGTTGTAGAAAACATGCCGAAACTTGATGGAAAGAAAATGATAATGATAATAGCACCAAAAAAGAAAAAATAAAATTAACAGATATGCCAAAAATGAAAACTAAAGCTGGAGCAAAAAAAAGATTTAAAGTTACTGGCTCAGGAAAAATAAAAAGAAAACACGCGTTCAAATCGCATATTTTAACAAAAAAGGGAACGAAACAAAAAAGAAACTTAACTAAAACAGGATTAGTTCACGATGCAGATATGAATAGTATTAAAGATCAACTCTGTATATAATTAAAATTAGGTTATTAACCAGGTAAATAGTCATTTAAAGGACAATTACTGTCACTACTTACCAAAAAACAAATAAAAATGCCAAGATCAGTTAATTCAGTTGCTGCAAAAGCACGAAGAAAAAAAATATTAAAGTCTGCCAAAGGATATTTTGGTAGAAGAAAAAATGTTCATACAGTAGCAAAAAATGCTGTTGAAAAAGGAATGCTATATGCATATCGAGATAGAAAAAATAAAAAAAGAACATTTAGAGCATTATGGATTCAAAGAATAAATGCAGGCGCAAGACTTCATGGAATGTCTTATTCTAAATTTATGGGAAAAATACATGCTAATGGCATAGAACTTAATAGAAAAGTTCTTGCTGATTTAGCAATGAATCACCCAGAAGCCTTTAAACAATTAGCTACAAGTCTTAATTAATTTACTATGAATAATAGAAAATATTTACCTACTCTTAGTGAGTTAATAGACCGTCTTTCAATAGCTCAATTAAAAGAAGTTTTTATCAATAATCACAAGGAAGAGTATTCAAAAGAAATAAAAGATATTGTAAATGACATCCAAGTGCTTTTAGATGAGAAAAACGGATCAATAAACGCAAATACTATTAGAGCGATTGTTGTTCTCTCTCAAATGAATCTTCATATATGGCATAATGAATCAAATTACAGAAATGGGATAAAAGATGGAAATAATCTAGAATTAACACATGGTCTTAATGGTATTAGAAATACCGCAAAGAATAAAATTCAAGAAATTGTTGGTGGTAGAAAAGATTACAAAATAGATTGCCTTGCTGCTGAATTTAAAGACTGGGAGATAAGCTGGTAATCTATTGTAACTTTTTTCTAACTATACCTGCAATTATTTTACCATCTGCCTTACCGCTTAACTGTTTTGATGATATTGACATTACCATTCCCATATCTTTCATCGAAGAGGCTCCACAATCATCAATAATTTTGTCAATTATTTGTTCAACCTCATGTTCTGAAAGTTGTTTTGGTAAATAAAGTTCAAGATGCTTTAATTGTTCAATTTCATCTTTTTCAAGATCCTTTCTGTTTTGTTCATTATAAATTTGAGCAGAATCTTTCCTCTGCTTGACTAACTTAGAAATTATTTTAAGAGCAATATCATCGCTTATTTGACTTCTCCCATCCTTTGACGCTTCTAATAGAAATGCAGACTTAACAGATCGTAATGCTGCTAGTTTTTCAACATCTCTTGCTAACATCGCTTTTTTAATATCACTATTAATTAAATCTTGAATATTCATTTTATTTATATTTAATATTATTATTATTTAAGTTTTTTAATGCATCCTTTGCATAAAGATAATCTGGGTTAATTTCAATAGACCTATTATAATCCACTTCAGCCTGTGCTATGTTCCCTAAAGTCTCGAAACAAATACCTCTAGCATAATATGCTTCATAAAAAGCTGAATTTGAATAAATAGCATCAGCAAAATTATTCACTGCAATTTCATGCAAATCTAATTCCATATGAATAAATCCAATATTATAATGTGTATTAGCATTAAAGCTATCATAGCTTAATAAATCATTATATGTTGACAATGCTTCATTATAAAATAAATTATTCTGATAGTATAACCCAAGATTATAAAGAACAATAATATTTGAAGAATCTATCTTTAAAGCGTTTCTATAGAAGGTTTTAGTTAAAGTATCATTTTTAGCCTGATAAATTAATGCTATCTCAATATAAGGTTCTATAAAATCTGGATTTATATTAATACTATTTTGAAAGCAATTCATTGAAATTTCAAATTGACCTAATTTTTTAAAAGAATACCCCATTAAATGATGAATTTTATCTTGATTATATTCTATTGAAAGAGATTTATTAAACATATCTATTGCTTCTTGATATCTAGCATATGCAATGTTTATTTCACCAAATAGGCCAAAAGCTAAGTAATGATCTAACTTGTGTTTTACAGACTTCTTTATACACTCTAATGCATACTTTCCATAATCTGTCTTTGTTTTATCATATTTTGATATTTCAAAATATGATAGTGCTGCCAGATAATTACATTCACTATTTAATGAGTCTAATTTGATACATTGTTTTAAATCAAATAAGGCTGACTCATATTTGTTTTTATCTAAATTATATTTAGCCCTATTTAATAATGGAATTATATCATTAGGATTATCATTTACACTTTCTGATAATATTGTTATTTTAGATTTTGATCTTTTATGATCTTGATTATTATTAATACAAGAGAAAAAAGTAAAGAAAATTAGAGAAATAAAGATTATTCTCATATTAAAAATTAAGAGGATATTTCTTTAATTTTTGTTTCTAATTCTTCACATAGCTCAGGATTGTCAGAAATCATTTGCTTAACTGCATCTCTACCCTGTCCTAACTTAGTATCATTATAGCTGAACCAAGAACCGCTTTTATTAATGATTTCAGCATCAACAGCTTTATCTAGAATTTCGCCTGATCTTGATATTCCTTTTCCAAACATAATATCAAACTCAACCTTTTTAAAAGGTGGTGCTACTTTATTTTTAACTACCTTAACTCTTGTTCTATTTCCTGTTACATCCTCACCATTTTTAATTGCACCAATTCTTCTAATATCAAGTCGAATAGAAGAATAAAATTTCAAAGCATTTCCTCCGGTAGTTGTTTCTGGACTTCCAAACATAACTCCAATCTTCATTCTTATCTGATTAATAAAGATACAAGTACATCCAGTTTTACTTATAGTAGCTGTCAATTTCCTTAATGCTTGAGACATCAATCTTGCATGTAAACCCATTTTAGAATCGCCCATCTCACCATCAATTTCAGATTTTGGAGTTAAGGCTGCCACTGAATCTACAACAACCAAATCAACAGCACCAGAACTTATCAGATGATCTGCAATTTCTAATGCTTGTTCGCCATTATCAGGTTGAGAAATAAGTAAATTATCTATATCAACACCTAGTGCAGAAGCATAAACTGAATCAAATGCATGCTCAGCATCAATAAATGCAGCTATTCCACCCTGTTTTTGAACTTCTGCTATTGCATGTATTGTTAATGTAGTTTTACCAGAAGATTCTGGACCATAAATTTCTACTACTCTTCCCCTTGGGTAACCTCCAACTCCAAGGGCTAAATCTAAACCAATTGATCCTGTTGGTATAACCTCAATATCTTCCGCAATTTTATCACCAAGTTTCATAACTACACCTTTACCATAGGATTTTTCTAATTTACCTAAAGTAAGTTCTAAAACTTTCAACTTTGCATTCTTTTCTTTTTCACTCATATTAATATTTTTACACAAATTACATAAAATATACTATAAACATCAAGTAATTATAAATGTAATTATTAACAAAAAAAACGATTAAAAAATTAATTCAGTGAAAACAAAAATTTGTTATCTACAGTAGATTTCGTGGATTTTGCATAAGACAAAATAAACTCTAAAGTTTTTTTAGATGGCGTAATTATTTTCTCTTTTGATTTTTTTAAGTTAGGTTTTTGATTTTTGTGACTCTTAGTAAAGTTTTTATTCATATATATATTTTTGATTAATACATGAATAACGAAAAAGAAAAAAAAATATTATATAAAAAGTTTAGTTATGTAAATCAACATGATGTTTTTTACTTAACGCTCTGATATTAATAAGTGCATAACGCATTCTTCCAAGTGCAGTATTAATAGAAATATCAAAATGTTCCGCAATCTTTTTAAAACTTAATTCTTCAAAATATCGCATTTTAAGGACCTCTTTTTGATCTTTAGGCAATCTATCTATAAGTGAGTTTAAATCATTGAAAATTTGATCCTTAATAAGCTTTTCATCAGCATTTATCTTATTGTCCTTTATTACATCAAAAATATCAAAATCATTATTTGATCTTACCATTTGCATTTTCTTTTGTCTTCTAAAGTGATCTATAACAAGATTATGAGCAATTCTCATTACCCATGGTAAGAATTTTCCCTCCTCATTATATTTTCCTTTTTGTAAGGAATTTACAACTTTAACATATGTATCTTGGAAAATATCTTCACTTAAATCTTTATTCTTAATCTTTGACATAATAAATGCAAAAACACGATTTTTATGTCTATTTAATAGAATTTCAAAGGATTTATTATCTCCATTGATATACTGCTTTACTAATTCTTGATCTGAAATATTACTTAATAGCATACTACTTTAATTTAGTTATTAAAAAATTAAGTAGATCTTTATGCTATAAGCTTTTTTTAGGTTATTACTTTATGGATCAAAAATAGTTAAACTTTAGAAACTATACAAATCATATTGTTTATTTTTGCAAAATTCGGACTTTTTACATGAGTAGATCACAAAAAAATCATAATAATAAAATTAATATAATTGGTGCAAAACAGCACAATCTTAAAAACATATCTCTATCTATTAATAAGAATAGTATAACAGTAATTTCTGGTGTCTCTGGATCAGGAAAATCTACATTAGCATTTGATACACTTTATGCTGAAGGACAGAGAAGATATATTGAAAGCTTGTCATCATATGCAAAACAATTTTTAGGAAAAATTGAAAAACCTGATGTTGAAGAGATAAATGGCATATGTCCTGCAATTGCAATTGAACAAAAAACAATAACTAAAAACCCAAGATCTACTGTTGGAACTTCAACAGAAATATATGACTACTTAAAATTACTTTATGCTAGAATCGGCAAAACAATTTCTCCAATCTCTAATCAATTAGTAAAAAAAGATCAGGTTAAAGATATACGAGATTATATTCTAAAGCAAAAAATTAATTCTACCGTACTAATAATTGCTAACTCCAAAAAAAATAATGAAAAAAATAATGAATTAATTATTAGATTAAAAAAAAACGGCTTCTCTAGAGTGTTAATTAATAAAGAGATTTTTAAATTAAAAGAAATAGGTCTCCAAAATATTAATAAGCATGAAATATTAACTGTTATTGACAGGATATTTATCGAGGATAAAATTGACAAGAACAGAATATCAGACTCAATAGAATCGGCTCTTTTTGAAGGTAACGGAGAGTGCTCAATTATTAATGATTTAACTGAAAAAAAATTCTCTACAAAATTTGAATTAGATGGTATTAAATTTATAAATCCATCTCCAGAACTTTTCTCATTTAATAATCCCTTTGGCGCATGTAGTAAATGTGAAGGTTATGGAAGTATTTTAGGTATCGACAAAAACAAAGTAATTAAAGATGAGAATTTATCATTATTTGAAGGGGCTGTTGCTCCATGGTCAGGATTAAAACTGTCTAAGTGGAAAGACAGATTCATTAAAAAATCATTAGATTTTGACTTTCCTATTCATAGGCCCTATAAAAATCTATCAAAGACAGATAAAGAAATTCTTTGGAAAGGAAAAGAAAAGTGTAAAGGAATTAATCAATTTTTTGATTTTCTAGAAACTAAAAAATACAAAATACAAGCAAGAGTTCTTATAGCTAGATATAGAGGTAAAACATCATGTGATCAATGTAATGGAACAAGACTTAGAAAAGAAACTCAGTATATAAAAATTGGAGGGAAAAATATTTCTGAAATAAGTAATTTATCAATTAAAGATGCATTAGATTTTTTTCTCAGCCTTAAATTAGATATTAATGATCTTTCTATCGCAGAAAGGATTTTAGATGAAATAATAAGCAGATTAAGATATTTAAATGATGTAGGCTTAGAATATTTATCTCTAAGTAGAAAGTCAAAAACCCTTTCTGGAGGAGAATCACAAAGAATCAATTTAGCAAAATCTCTTGGAAGCTCATTGGTTGGCGCAATGTATATTCTTGATGAGCCTAGTATTGGTCTTCACCCAAGAGACACAAGTAAATTGATTAAAATATTAAAAAATTTAAGAGATATTGGCAACACCTTAGTAGTTGTAGAGCATGATGAAGAAATCATGTTAAATTCTGATTTTATGATAGATATTGGCCCTGAAGCTGGAATAAATGGAGGAAATATAATTTATAATGGGGAGACAAATAAAATTTATAAAGAAAAATCAAGTCTTACAACAAAATATTTAACAAATGAACTAAAAATTAAAAAACCAGATTTTAGAAGAAAATGGAACGACTATGTTCTAATAAAAAATGCCAAAAGAAATAATCTGAAAAATATTGATGTTAAATTTCCCTTAAACTGTCTAACATTGATAACAGGTGTAAGTGGATCAGGAAAATCATCACTAATTAAAGATGTATTGAAGCCTGCATTCAATAATAAAATTGGAATATATGAAAAAGATGAAGGGTATTATGATTCTATTAAAATCAGCACTAACAAAATAAATAGACTTGAATTCATTAATCAAAATCCTTTAGGAAAATCTTCTAGATCAAATCCAATTACATATATAAAAGCTTATGATGAAATTAGATCATTATTTTCTAACCAAGCTTTATCTAAAGCTCGAAAATATAAAAGTGGACTATTTTCCTTTAATGTTGATGGAGGAAGATGTGATTGTTGTAAAGGAGAAGGTGAGATTAAAGTTGAAATGCAATTTATGGCAGATGTTCATTTAAAATGTGAAGACTGTAAAGGCACAAGATTCAAAGATGAAATTCTAGAAGTTAAATTTCAAGAAAAAAACATAGCTGATATTTTAGAAATGTCTGTTGATAAAGCCATAAGTTTTTTTACTGAAAATGATAAAGAATTAATAGCAAATAAAATCAAACCACTTCAAGATGTTGGTCTTGGATATATAAAGCTTGGTCAATCATCAAACACTCTTAGCGGTGGAGAGGCTCAAAGAACAAAGATTGCATCCTTTCTCTCAAAAGGAAATAATAAAAATAAAATCCTATTTATCTTTGATGAACCAACAACCGGGCTTCACTTTAATGATATTAAAAAATTATTAAAATCTTTTAATTCATTATTAGAGCGTGGACACTCAATCATTTGTGTTGAGCACAATTTAGATGTTATCAAATGTGCAGATTGGATAATTGATCTAGGACCAAATGGAGGAAATGATGGTGGTGAAGTAATTTTCTCTGGAGTTCCAGAAGAAATTATTTTAGAAAAAAAATCTTTTACAGGAAAATACTTGAAATCAAAAATATAATTATAAAGTTTCTAAGTAATCTTGTAAAATAATCGTTGAACTAACCTTATCTACTAAACTTTTATTTTTTCTTTTTTTCTTATTAATTCCTGAACTTAAAATAATTTTTTTAGCAATCACAGACGTGAATCTTTCATCATATTTTTCAATATTTATATGTAAAAATTTCTGACTTAATGTATTAATAAAGCTGTTAACCTCTTTAGAAATATCATTATCCTTATTAACTAAGTTTTTTGGACTACCAACTACTATAGTTGATATTTTCTCTTTAGTTAATAGATCTTGTAAATATGAAATAATTAGTTCATTATTTATAGTGTCAAGTGCAAAGGCAATCTTTCTTGATGAATCTGATATTGCAACACCTACCCTTTTAGTTCCATAATCAATAGAGACTATTTTGGACACTATTGCTTAATAATTTGATATTTAATGTTCTCAGGAAGAACATTTATAAAATATGATCCTGCAGGAAACTTTGAAAAGTCAAATTTATATTCAGAGATTATATTTTCAACATATAAAAATTGTTTGCCACTTAAATTAGAAATCTCTAAACTATGTTTTTTATTATCATTAAATAACAAATTAAATATCCCAATGGATGGATTAGGATAAATATCCATTGTAAAATCACTATCTTCAATACTTGTTTGATTAACATAAATAGGAGGAAAAACGATATAGTCTATCCAAGCACAATCATCACCATCACTCCAAGACCCATCTTTATCATATTCCCATTTAAAAGTATGTGTTCCAGTACTACTGACAGGAAATGAAACAAAGCTCCAAACACTATCCTCTCCAGACCACTCTCCGACTTTTGTCCCATTAATTTTAAACTTTAAAAAATCAAAATTATATTCTGAAGAAACGAATTTATAAAAAGATATATTTCCTGGAGACAATACATTAAGATAAATTGAAAGTTCTGACTCTTCACCATCAGGCAAATTAAATGCAGATCTTGAACTATATGATCCTTCGTAAATTTGATTTGCATCAACAACCCAAGGAAATGTTCCTTGTAGCCAAGAATAATTTGAAAAGTCACCACTTTCATAATCTTCATTTATTTCACCGGCGAATTCAGAAAAATCTGTTTGGTAAGAATAAATTTGATCATTAATATTAAATGGGAAAATTATATTTGTTCCAATAGGTGTATTAGGATCAACAGTAATATTAAAAGCTACATTCTGAGATTGAGTAGTATTTAAAAGAGGCAATGATACTGATGAATTATTAAACGTAATATAACTACTTAAAGAAGACAAATTAGCAGTTAAATTATATGCATCCGCATGTCCATTGTTATCTACTTCAACAATCAATTCTAAATTTTCACCAGCATCTAATTTTCCATTTCCATTTCCTAAAAT
>MDSW01127393.1_pt1 | contig 10017 bp, 3 predicted proteins | sample 811171 | NCBI WGS metagenome assembly MDSW01 (sample SAMN05326641, study PRJNA326480) | marine metagenome | isolation source: seawater | place: Atlantic Ocean: North West | collected 2012
CGCGTCGCCGGATCGGCCGGGGTCCGCGCCCGCCGCCGCGCACGCGAAAAGCGTCGCCGCGGGCGCCGCCAACGCCGCGCCGAACCCGACGGCGATCGCACGGAGCGCCGGCGACCCGCGCGGACCGCGGGGGACCGCCAACGCGCCCTCGGCGACGCACCGCGCGAGACCCAGGGTCGCGTGGCACGCGCCCGTCCAATTCCGCGCGATCGCGACCCGATCGAACAGAGGAAACCGCCGACGCGGAAAATCGCGACTCGTCGACGCCGCGTCGTCGTTGACCCCGAGTCGGCTCGCCCACGCCTCGGCGACCGCGTGGACGAGCGGCGAAAACGTCGTCGACCCGGGACGCGTCGACCCTCGCTCAGCCGGAAGCGACGCGACCAGAAGTCCTTCCGAAACCTCCGCCGCGACGCGAAGCGCCTCGGCGGCGACCTTCGCGGCAGGCGCGAGCGTCGAGCCGGCCCAGGGGTGGTCCGCGTCGTTTCGAAGCCTAACCGCCGCGAGGGACGCCCCCGCGCACGCGGCGACCCCTCCCGCGAACGCGTCGGGGCACGCGCGAGGCGGCGGCGATCGAAAGCCTCCGGGGTCCGATGGCGACGGTCCTCCCCGCGGCTCCGAGAGCGTCGTCGTCCCCGCGCGCGCCTCCGTCGCCGACTCCAACGCCGCCTCCGCGACCGCGAGGGTCGCCGCGGGGTACCCCACGCACGTCCCGGCGATCGCGTCGATCAGAGCCGCGCCGGCCTCCGCCTCGCGCGTCGCCGCCGCCGCGTCCGCGAGAGGGTCGCCGGCGAAGAGCGAGAGGGTCGCGCGAACCACCGAGCGCGTCAGCGTCGCGGCGGCGCCCCGGAGGCGGGCGCCCGCGCCGACTTCACCCGGGGGTTTGCCTTCGTCCGCGCGTAACGCCTCGCACGCCTCGAGCGCGTACGCGGCGAGGGCGGCGCGCTGCGTTCGGGGCGTTTTCGAGAGGTCGTAGGTCCGCCGCGGGAACGCCGCTTCGTTCGGGGCGGCGGCGCCGGGAGGAGCGTCTAAAAAGAAAAAACCGCCCTCGAGGTCGCGACGGCGCGCGACGGCGGCGCAGACGCGCGCGACCGCGCCGAGGGCCTCGAAGCGCGTCTCCGGGTCGCACGCGGGCGACGCGGCGACGCACGCGAGGCACAGCGCGGGGGTCACGCCGAGCTCCGCCGCGAGCGGGGTCGAGCCCGGGGTGAGTCGCCGCCGCGGAGAATGACGTTGGGTTTCGTCCGAGGAGAATCTTCGACTCGTCCCGGTGGTGCTTTTGGAGTCCGCCGTCGACGACGCGTCGGGTTCCTCGTCGACGATCCCCCCCGCGCGCTCGCTTCGGTCCGCGGCGTCGTGCGCGGCGATCGCGCGCTCGAGGACGGCGCGGAGGATTTCCCGGAGTCGCGCCGCGGATTCGGAGGGTTCGGCCGCGAGGAGGGGCGCGTTCCACCGCGCCCACGCCGCGAGGAGGGTCGCGGCGTGGTCGAAGATCTCGCTCGCGAGCGCCGGGGACGCCCCCGCGCACGCCCGCGACGTCTCGACCGCGGCGAGGAGCGTCGCGGGGGCGTCGAGGGGCCAGCGGAACGCGGGCGCGAACCTGCGCTCGCGCAGAGCGCGAAGGGGCGCGAGCAACAGCGCGGCGTCGCGCCCGGAGGAACGCGCCGCGTCCGCCCACGCGCGCGCGACGCCCCCTTCGAGCGACGCCCCGAACGCGGACGCGGGGAGGCCCGCGAGCATCGCCTCCACGGGGCGGGGCACGCCGAGCGCGCGGCGAGACATCGCTCGAGGCGAACGGACGTGGACGCCGCGGCCGGCCCGGCGCGTCAAGGGAGACGCGAGAAGCGCGCGAGGGGCATCGCCCGGAGTCGGCCGACGCGCGGCCGCGAGTGACGAGGATTGGGCGACGATGATGAGTCAGTCCGTCCCGGCTGAGAAGTTGCTCGGAGTGGTAAAAAGCTGTTCTTTTTCGCCATCGTCTCGGGTTCGTGATGCGTCTCTCCGCCGCTCTCCTCTCCGCTCCGCTCGCTCGGCTCGTCTCCCGCATCCCGCCCCCTCATCTAAAACTGTCCACGAAGCGTCTAAGCGTCTTCACCCCTCGAAAACCTCTCCCCTCCCACCACCACCCCGTACCCGCGCGCCGCCGTCGCCCCCGCGACCCCTCGTCGTTTTTCCCTCCGCGGCGACTTCGTGGAAAAAATTTCTCTCCGCTTCTCCGTCACTCGACCCACCCCGTCTGTTTCGCGATCGCGGGCTTCAGTTTGAATATGGCCAGCCTCCCCCTCCTCTCCACCTTATCGAACACCCGCCCCGCGCCCTTCGCGTACATCCTGTCGACGTTGTGCCCCTGTTCGCGATCGATGACGTCGAGCGTCGCGTCCGGATGCTTCGGGACGTCGTCCCAGTCCTCGTCGCTGAAGTCGTGCCATCCGACGACGGAATCGGCGTGCAGATACGGGACCACGGCGTGCGCGCACGCGTTTCGCATCCTCCCGTCGATCAACACGACGTCGTACGCGACGTGCTCGGCGCCGAACCGGCCCGGGGCCTGGACGTACGGCCTCATGGCGTCCGCGAAGACGCCCGGGTCGAGCCCCGCGGCCGGCCGCCCCCACTTGGCCAGCGGCGCGCCCGTCCGCTCGGCGACGTCGTGGCAAAAGAGACGCCACGCGCCCGCGTCGCGGAGGCACTTGATCTCGTCCCACTCGCGGATGGCCGCGCACCACTCCGGGTGGTGCTCGACGGTGTGCGTGCGCGCGGCCCTGGTGCCGAAGACGCTCGTGCTCCCGCCGCCGCCCCACTCCAGGTACACCGCCGCGCCGTCGCGCCACGTCGCGCCGGGGAAATCGCCCGAGACGTACTTGAGCATCAGCGAGCGCTCCTCCGGCGTCATGCGCGGCTCGTGGCGCGGGTCGTGCGCGCATCGAGCGCGCGCGACGGGGTCGAGCGGGGGAGGGTCCGCGGGGTATAAGGCGCCGGGAGGGGAGGACGACGGCGACGAGGAGGAGGAGGAGGAGGAGGAGGAGGAGGAGAATCCGGTGGTGAACGACGACGCGGACGAATCGGGGTCGGCGTCGGGGGGGAGCCCGGCGGACGCGAGGCGGATGAGATCCTCGGAGAAGACGATCCCGGCGAGGACGAGGACGAGGCACGCCCCCGCGATCCAGGCGACGCCGCGCCGCCTGACCCCGGCGGTGCCGGCGCTCATCCGAGCCGGGGGACGCGGGCGCCGACCCGCCGGCTCCGTCCGCGCGCGCCGCGAAGTGGACGCGGGGAGCTACGGGAGGGGAGAGGGCGGAGCGTGTGCGTGCCGGATTCGAGCGGACGTCCCGAGGCGAACGAGTTGAGCAAATCATCGCGGCGCGCGACACTCTGCGAGTGGAAAATCGTCAGCCGGTGTCGGGGTTGCGTTCCGTTGACTCTCATCCGCGCGCGCCCAGCGCGCCGCGGCGAGGATGCCGCCCGAGGACCGCGCGTCCTGGCGCTCCTCCTCGCGCCCCTCGTCCACGTCGTCGACGCGCTCGTCGCGGCGCAAGAACGACCACGCGCTGCGCTCCGCTCCCGACGTCACGACGGTGGCCGCGGCGTGCCGTCTTTTGCGCCAGCACCCCCCCGAGCAGCTCGGCCTCTCCAAGACGTGCACGCTCGTGGACTGGTCCGCGGACGCGACCACCTGCGCGTCGACCGCGGACGCCGAGCCCGTCGCGCCGCCGAGACCCGGCGCCCCCGGGGGCGGCGGCTCGGTGCGCGTGAGCGCGAAGCGCGGCGCGCTGACCTCCCTCGGCGCCCTCGCCCGCGGCGCGCACCTCAACGGCTGGCGCCTCGTCGTCGCCGGAAACGACGCCCCCGCGGAGATCTTCTGGGTGTGCAAAGCCGGCGAGCTCGGCGCGCTCGTCAAAGACCTCAGGGCGAAGCACGACCTCGCGCGCGAGCGCGGGCGCGCGGTGGCGTACAGAACCACCGCGTGGGTCAACGGCGAGCGCGTCGTTCGCGTCGTCACGACGCCGCCCAGAAAACTCACGCGACTGGAGGCCGACGTCAGCGCCGACCCCGCCGCGCCCGGCGCCGCCGCGTCCGACGAAAGCGGCGCCGAACGCTCCCCTTCCGCTTCGTCGGAGGAGGACGAGATGACGCTCGAGCGCGCGCGCGAAGGCGAGATGACGCTCGAGAAGGCGCTCGAGAAGACGCGACTCGACGCCGACGCCGACGCGGGGACGGCGGATGCCCGCGGAGAAAAGGTCGGGGGAGAAGTAGTATCGAGCGTCCTCTCCGACGTGACCTCCCGCGCCGCCCCGCCGAACCCGTACGCGACTGCGGGCCAGCGCCTCGCCGCGCGTTCTCCGGGTAAGAAACCACCTTCGGGACCCTTCGGGACCCTTCTTTCGGGGACGCGTCCGGGCGCGTCCGATTCGCCTCATTCTCTTCTTCCTCGGCGGCTCCGCGCGAGGGTCGGTAAGCTTCCGGGCGCGCACGACCTGTGCCAGAAAGTCCGCTTCGCGCGTCTCATGAACCAGGCCCGCGCGCTGTTCCCGGACGAGTACCGTTTCTGGCCGCCGACGCTCGCGCTTCCGGACGACTGGCTCGACGCGGCTCCCGCGTTCGCGCGGGCGGAGGCGGAGGCGGGCCACTCTTGGTTCATCGTCAAGCCCGACCGGGGGTCTCAGGGCGCGGGGATATTCTTAGCCGACTCGCCGAGGGACCTCGAGTCGAAGATTCGGCGGATCGAGCCCAGGGCGCTGTACGATAAGAACCTCGGCGGGGGTCTGTTCGGGGACCGATCGGTCGCGGGGCCCGGGAGTTTGAAAGGCGCGCCGGGGATGGCGGACGCTTCGCGACCCGGCGGCGGGTTCGGGTTCAAGGGCGCGTCCGGTCGCGGCGGCCCGACGGGCGCGTGGGGTCGCGCGTTCGACCGTCGGTCGCGCGAGACCATCTTCGGCGGGCGCGAGGGGTCGAGCCGCGACGCGTCCGATCGATCCGATCGATCCGATCGCGCGCCCGTCTCGGGGCTTCCCGTTGGTGAGTCGGAGGAGCGTCCCGGCGCGGCGTTCGTGTGTCAGCGGTACCTGGTCGACCCGATGCTTCTCGACGGGCTTAAGTTCGACCTCCGCGTGTACGTGTTGGTCTTGGGCCTCCCGGGATTCCCCGCGTTCGTCGCGAAGGACGGGCTCGCGAGGCTGTGCACGGAGAAGTACGAGCGCCCCGGTGGTAAGGGCGGCGGCGGTGGCTCGGCCTTCTCGGGTTCGAACCCTCGCGGGTTCCTCACCAACTACGCGGTGAACAAGAAGGCGGAGGGGTTCGAGCGGTCCGACTTCGCGGACGAGGGCTCGAAGCGTTCGTTGGAGTCGGTGATGCGGCGCATGGGGGAAGGCGCGTGGGGGAAGATCGAGGCGCTCGTGGAGGCCACGGTGGGCGCCGTCTCGCACGCGTTCGACGACGCCGCGAGGGCGATGCGCGTCGACCCGGGGATGTGTTTCCACCTCTTCGGGTTCGACGTCATGTTCGACGCGGACGAGAACCCGCACCTCCTCGAGGTCAACGCGGGGCCCAGTCTAGGCGTAGACGTCGTCGTTCCCCTAGACGAAGACGACGCATTCGCGACGACGGGGCCGGGTTTAGGGGACGGAGGCGCTCGTGGTTCGCCGCGCTCGTCGTCGTTTCGGCACAGCGCGGCGGCTCGGCGAGGGTACGCGCGGAGCCGCGGCGCGCCTTCGGCGGCGCTGTCGCGTTGCGCTTCGTTAGCGCTCGACGACGACGAATCGGCTGCGCCGTGCTTTTGCCGAGACCACCGCGGCGCGCACCGCCACGAGCTCTCCCCGGTGGACGCGGAGGTGAAGGCGGCGGTCGTCGCGGGGGCGCTGGAGATCGTGCGGAGGGCGCAGGTGGGCGCGGACCTGGACGCGCCCACGCGCTACGGGGGGTTCCGGAGGGCGGGGGCGGGGGGCGGCGGCGGCGGCGGCGATCGCGCGGGAGACGACCGGAGAGGCGGGTTCCGTGGAGGCGACGCGGCGGGCGGCGGCGGCGGCGGCGACGCGCTCGCGGAGTTGCACGCGCGGGCGCGGCGCGTGTTCGACCTCGTCGCGGACGCCGCGGGCGAGTGCGCGCACAGCAAAGCGCGGAGGCTCGTCTCGCGGTGTCGCGTTCGGGGCGCGCCCGAGCCGGCGAAGCCGAGCGTCGTTCCGAGTCGTTCGGCGGAGACTCCGACGCCGCGTTCGGACGGCGACGCGACGGCGGCGACGGCGGCGACGGCGGCGGCGAACGGCGACGACGCTTCGTTCACGCCGGCGGCGGCGACGAGTGATCGGTTCGCGCCGCCTCGTCGCCGCGTCCCGGTCGTCACGCTGGCCAACAGCGAGCTCGACCTCGTCCTTCGACCGTGGCGCGCGCGGCGGAGGAAGTGCGCGACGGCGCTGTCGCACTTCGTCGACCTCGTCGCGACGCTCGCGGCGAAGTTTTACCCGGACAGGAACGGATCCGACGCGGTCGACGCGATGTTGGAGACGATGGAACTCGCGGCGGCGGGGGCGAGCCTCGCGTAGAACGTGCGAGTGGCGCGTGTTGTACCAGGTAGTACGCGAGCTTCTACTTAGTAGACGACGCTTTCGAGAGTATCCACGCGGTGTAACGGTTTACGTAACGCTCGGAACCCTTCGTCTACGCGTTTCCCGGGACGACGCGTTCGCCGACGCGCCCGCCCCTGGTGTACGCGAACGGCGACGAGGCGATGGACCTCGAAAACACGCGCCGCGGGAGAAGATGCCGAGCGGGGAGGAGGTCGAGGGGGTTCTGCACCCCGTGATCCAGGAGGACGAACTGACGCTCATCTTAGTCGGGGCGTTCCTCGGGCTACTCGCGGGGTTCGCCCAGGCGGCGTTCTTCTAAACGTTCGCATATCAATAGATAGACTACTTGTATTGATACACGCGCGTCCCGATGAAGGTTCGCGAAGACGCGCTCGGCTGAGCGCCTGTCCACGCTCGCGAAAACACTCACGGAAAGATTGTGCACGCGGCCTCGTCGTGCGCTCGTACCTTTGCGTTGTTTTGGCGACCCGGCGCTGATTTGAGCCCCTCCTCATCTCTCGGCGGCCCGGCACGAGGCGAGGAGTTCCTCACGACGTGACATCGCAATCGCCCAAGTCCTCGCGCGTCAAGCGATTCCATACCCGCACCGTCTTATCCCCACTCCCAGACGCGATGCGGCTTCCGTCCGGGCTGAACGCCACTGCATTCACCCAACTGAAGTGCCCCTTCAGCGTCGCCACGCACTCCCCGGTCGCCGCGTCCAACACCCGCACCGTCCCATCCTCACTATCCCCCCCACACGCGATGCGGCTCCCGTCCGGGTTGAAAGCCAACGAGGACACAGGCCCCTCCACTGTCGCCACGCACTCCCCGGTCACCGCGTCCCACACCCGCAACTCCCCATCCGACAACCGAATCGTCTCACCCGCACTCCCAGACGCGATGCGGCTCCCGTCGGGGCTGAACGCCACCGCATTCACCCCACGGGAGTGCCCCTCCAGCGTCGTCATGCACTCCCAGGTCACCGCGTCCCACACCCGCAACTTCGTACGCAGATCCACCCCAGACGCAATTTTTCCCCAAGGAGGGGGACTGCTGCCCCCAGACGCGATGCGGCTCCCGTCCGGGCTGAACGCAACCGATTTCACCGCACCGGAGTGCCACTCCAGCGTCGCCAAGCTCTCCCCGGTCGCCGCGTCCCATACCCGCACCGTCCCATCGTCACTCCCAGACGCGATGCGGCTCCCATCCGGGCTAAACGCCACCGAATTCACCCATCTGGAGTGCCCCTCCAGCGTCACCGTGCACTTCCCGGACGTCGCGTCCAACACCCGCATCGTCCCATCCCGGACCCCCGGCGCGATGAGGCTCCCGTCCGGACTATGCGGCACCGACGACGCTTCATCGGAGTGCCCCTCCAGCGTCGCCACGCACTCCCCGGTCGCCGCGTCCCACACCCGCACCACCTCACCCCGACCCCCAGCCGCGATGCGGCTCCCGTCGGGACTGAATGCCACCGCAACCCGCCAATCCATTCCCTCATCAACACGATCGTTAAAGCAACCCCCAGACGCGATGCGGCTCCCGTCCGGGCTGAAAGCCACCGAATACACGTCATCAGAGTGCCCCTCCGGCCTAGCCATGCAATCCCCGGTCGCCGCGACCCACACCCGAACCGTCCCAAGGTAACTTCCAGATGCGATGCGGCTGCCGTCCGGGCTGAACGCCACCGAATTCACGCCCCCCTCCAGCGTCGCCACGCACTCCCCGGTCACCGCGTCCCACAACCGAACCGTTGAGTCACCCCCCGACGCTATGCGACTCCCGTCCGGGCTGAACGCAACCGATTTCACCCAACTAGAGTCCCCCTCCAGCGTCGCCAAGCTCTCCCCGGTCGCCGCGTCCCATACCCGAACCGTCCCAAGGTGACTTCCAGATGCGATGCGGCTGCCGTCCGGGCTGAACGCCACAGAATACACCGCACCAAGGCCCCCCCACAGCGGGCTCCCGTCCGGGCGGAACGCCACTACATCGTCACTCCCAGACTCGATGCGGCTCCCGTCCGGGCTAGAAGCCACCGACTTCACGTGACTCGAGTGCCCCTCCAGCGTCACCACGCACTCCCCGGTCGCCGTGTCCCATACCCGCACAGTCGTACCCTTACCCCCAGACGCGATGCGGCTCCCGTCCGGGCTGAACGCCACCGAAAACACATCGTCGCCCTGCAGCGTCGCCACGCACTCCGAGGATGCCGCGTCCCACACCCGCACCGTCCCATCCTCACTTCCGGATGCGATGCGGCTCCCGTCCGGGCTAAAAGCCACCGAATACACCGCATCGGAGTGCCCCTCCAGCTTCGCCACGCACTCCCCGGTCGCCGCGTCCCACACCCTCACCGTCACATCCTCACTTCCGGATGCGATGCGGCTCCCGTCAGGACTGAACGCCACCGAATACACATCCTCGGTGTGTCCCTCCAGTGTCGACACACACTCCCCGGTCGCCGCGTCCCACACCATCACAGACCCATACCAACCCGCAGACGCAATTCGGCTCCCGTCGGGACTGAAAGCCACCGAACGCAACCGTTCCTGTCCGGTGTGAATGACAACCTCCAGAGGATCCTTATCCGTATTCCTCGGCATGGTTGCACACGCGCGTGACGACCATTCCACCTGCCCATGCCCATCCGCCGCGGAAAACTCATCACCTGCGAGCACCACCGCTCCGTCGCTCGCCCACCATGTTGACGTCATGGGCGTGGCATGAAGATGCTCCGCCGAGGCTCGAAACAATCCCTCGTCATCCGTCGCCGAAGAGCTTGCGTATGGCGCCCATGACAGACCGGCGAGCCACGCGGTGATTCTCGCGTGCGCCCGCAGCGCCGAAACGTCCTCTTCGGCGTCGAGCGTCTTCGCACCCTCGAAGGGCTCCAGCGCGTCGCGCAACGCGCGAAGACGACTCGCCAAGATCTTCGCGCCGCCCATGCGCGCACGCGCCGCGAGCCAGCGCGCCGCGGCGGCTGTGGCTTCAAACGCGTGAGGCTTTACCCCCGCCGGCAAATCGTTCGCCATCCCGCAGCGCCTCCCCTTCGTGGAGTCCGCGCCGTTCCCCAGTCTTCGGCGCCGCGGCGTGAGAAACAGCTCGCGCCACGAACGCACCGCGACGGAGACTTGGTGGCTCGTGCCTTCAGCCGGCCGCCCTTGCGCGTCGCTCGCCGTCTTCCCATTCGCGCCATCGTCATAAGACACGCCCAATCCTTCAGACAGCGCCCGCAAGGCTAGCGTCATGTGATACACCCCGTACTCGAGCGCGTACTCCCGCACACTGTCGAACGCCTCCTGGACCGCGTCGTGACCGCCGTCGAGCGAGCGGCGCAGCACCCTCGCGCAAGAAACCGCGAGGACGGCGTGCCCCTCCGCGAGATCCACGGCTCGCACTCCCGAACGCGTCGGATCCAAGAGAAAGTCGAACACCGTCTTGTGCAGCGGCTCTA
>MDSW01157081.1_pt1 | contig 10017 bp, 9 predicted proteins | sample 811171 | NCBI WGS metagenome assembly MDSW01 (sample SAMN05326641, study PRJNA326480) | marine metagenome | isolation source: seawater | place: Atlantic Ocean: North West | collected 2012
GATACAGTAGGTTATTCAGTTCCATCTGAATTTAAAAAAATTATAGAAACATTGATTAATAAAGTACCAAATATTGATAAGGCAATACTTTCAACTCATTGTCATAACGATTTAGGTCTTGCTGTTGCCAATTCTTTGGCGGGTGTTATGGCTGGAGCACGACAAATTGAATGTACTATCAATGGTATAGGTGAAAGAGCTGGTAACGCAGCACTTGAAGAAGTAGTCATGGCTATGAGAACTAGAAATGACCTTATGCCTTACTCAACTGGTATAAATACAAAACTTTTAAGTAAAGCATCAAAAGTAGTTTCCAATGCAACTGGTTTTCCAGTTCAATTTAATAAAGCAATAGTTGGAAAAAATGCATTTGCCCACGAGTCTGGCATTCATCAAGATGGAATGCTAAAAAATAGAAACACTTATGAAATTATGACACCAGAGAGTGTTGGTGTTAAAAAAACATCATTGGTTATGGGTAAACATTCAGGTAGACATGCTTTTAGAGATAAATTAGCTGACATGGGTTATGTAAGTATCACAGACGATATAATCGATACAGCTTTCGGAAAGTTTAAGATCTTAGCTGATAAGAAAAAACATGTTTATGACGAAGATATCGCTGCTTTAGTAGACGATAGTTTAATTAAAGAAGATAATGTGATTAAACTTAAATCCTTAAAGGTATTTGCTGGTACAGGCGAACCTCAGAAAGCTGAAATGAAACTAGAGGTATTCGGTGACCTAAAAGATGCTAGTGAAACAGGAGATGGTCCTGTTGATGCTATATTTAAATGTATAAAAAAGATTTATCCGCATAATGTTAATTTACAACTTTACAATGTTCATGCTGTCACCGAGGGTACGGATGCTCAAGCGACGGTAAGTGTCAGAATTGAAGAGGAAGGCAAAACAACAGTCGGACAGGCAGCTAATACAGACACGTTAGTAGCATCTGCAGATGCCTATTTAAACGCTTTAAACAAAATGATTATCAAAAGAAAAAAAACTGCTCCAGAGCCTTTAGAGGTTGGAGTATCAAACTATAGAAGGGAAAAAGATGGCACTATTTAAATCATTTACAGGGATATCATCAATCTGGTCTCAAGATATGGCGATAGATTTAGGAACAGCGAATACATTAGTGGTTTTAAAAGGACAAGGTGTTGTTTTGAATGAACCATCTGTTGTAGCTGTGATAAGCGACGGTGCAAAAAAATCTGTTTTAGCCGTAGGAGACGAGGCAAAAACTATGTTAGGTAGAACACCTGGAAATATAGCTGCAATCAGACCATTAAAAGACGGAGTAATTGCAGACTTTGTTGTAACAGAGGAGATGATTAAGCACTTTATAAAAAAAGTTCATAAAAAGACAGCTTTTGCAAACCCTAGAATTTTAATTTGTGTTCCAACCGGTTCAACTCCAGTTGAAAGAAAAGCTATTCAAGATTCTGCGTTAGCTGCAGGAGCAAGAAAAGTTCAATTGATTGAAGAACCAATTGCAGCTGCAATAGGAGCTGGCTTACCGATTTCAGAAGCAACAGGCTCAATGGTTGTTGATATTGGCGGTGGGACGACTGAAATAGCAGTAATGTCATTAGGCGGAGTAGTTTACTCAAAATCTTTAAGAGTAGCTGGAGATGCTATGGATACGTCAATAATAAACTACATGCGAAAAAAATTTAATTTATTAATTGGAGACTCTACTGCAGAGAAAATAAAAAAAGAGATAGGAACTGCTGTTCCTACCGGAAGTAATACTTTTCTAATGAAAGGAAGAGATATTAGGTCTGGAACTCCAAAAGAAATTTCTTTAACAGAGGAGGATGCATGCGAAGCATTGATGCCAATTCTTAATCAAATGCTTGCAGGGATTAAAGAAGCTTTAGAAAACACACCGCCAGAATTATCTGCAGACTTAGTTGATATGGGATTAGTTTTAACTGGCGGGGGAGCATTATTGAGAAATATTGATAAGTTGATAACAAAGGATACAGGTTTACCCGTGACTATCGCTGATGATCCATTATCTTGTGTGGCTGTTGGAACTGGTAAGGCACTCGAAAATGAGGAGCTATTTTCCACAATGTTATCAGAATACTAGTTTGGATAAATGGCTACAAGTAGAGATGACTTTGGAATAGCGATACGTTCCGCTCTTCTTCAAAGAGGGGCAAGAGCAAAATTCTCTTTATTTTTTTTACTTTGCATAGCTCTTATTATTTTTTTTTTAGATATTAATAAGTTTACAGCAATATCAATTGCAAGAAATGTTATTAATGATGGTGTTTACAGGTTATCTAATATTGCAAGTTCTCCCTTTAAAGCTTTTAATATTATTGGAAAAAAATCTAATGAATTACTTTTTACATTTAGAGAAAATAAAGATCTTAAAGAAGAGTTAGAAAATTTAAGAGCTAAAGATTTTCAAGTAGAATATTTAATTTCTCAAAATAAATTTTTAAAGAAGACACTGGATGAAGACAGGCAATTAGAAAACATAAGTGTACTTGCAAAAGTTTTACTTGACAAAAAAAGCCCCTATCTAAAATCAATTATTATTAACCGAGGATCAAAATCTGGAGTTACAAAAGGCATGCCAGTGATTGATGGAGGTTATTTAGTTGGAAGAATTGTCGAAGTAAACTATTTATCCTCTAGAGTTCTTTTACTGAACGATTTGAATAGTAGAATTCCTGTTACTTTAGGTGAGGAAGCGGTACAAGCTATACTTACTGGTAAAGGACAAGAATTTCCAAAATTAGAATATCTTCCAGAGAAGTATTATTTAAACGAGGGAGAAACAGTTTTTACATCAGGCAAGGATGGAATTTTTAGCGGTGGTATCCCCGTAGGGAAAACGATTATTGATAAAAATGGGGCAAGCGTAAGACTTTTTTCTGATGCAAATCAATTATCTTTCGTAAGTGTGCAATTAATAAATATAAAAGAGGAAAATTTTTAATGGCAATATTGTATAAAAATTTTAAAACGTCGTTTTTAAACTTCGGGCCACTATTAATGCTCTATTATTTGTCAATCAGTGAGATTGATACTGAGTTTAGTAATATGTTTGAGATACTCTCTTTTAACTTACAAATAATAATTATTTATTACTGGGCTTTAAAAGACCAATCCATAATAGGAAATGGACATATTTTTTTAGCAGGTATAATAAATGATGTTGTGATGGGGTTACCAATGGGAATCAGTGCTATTTCTTATCTAACGGTAGCATTTATTGCTACTTATATAAAAAATAAGACGGTAAATTTTTCACTTTTCACCGATTGGTTCACTTTTATAATAGCGATATTCTTCTCTAATTTAATTTTTTTCATTCTAATAACAAACTTCTCAAATTTAAAGTTGATCTATACTGATCTATTTTACAACGCTTTTTTTACTTTCCTGTTTTACCCTTTATTTTGGGTATTTTTCAATTTACTAAAAAAAATTATGGTACTTAAAAAAGATGATTAATTTTGACTCAGGCAATACAGTTATCAAATCAAAATTAGTAAGTAGAAGAATGTTTATTTTGTCTATAGCTAAAGCAGCAGTTTTTTTTGGTATCTTCGGACGACTTGTTTCCTTACAAATAAATGAAGCAACGAAATATAAAACACTTTCTGATAAAAATAGATTTAGAGAGTGGAAATTAGCTCCACAAAGAGGAGTTATTAGAGATTATTTTAATCAAGAAATAGCTTCAAATCAAAAAGTCTATCAATTACACATTACTCCAGAAAATGCTCCAGATTTAGATAAATTATTATTTAGATTAAAAACAATTTTAAATTTAAGTAATAACAGAGTTTACTTTTTAAAACAGAAAGTGTCTAAACAAAAACCATGGGAACCAATTATTGTTTCTGATAATTTAACTTGGTCGGAATTTTCAAGGATAAATTTATTTTTACATGAGTTGCAAGGTGTTGAGCCGATCGTATCAGTCGCTAGAGTTTATAGCGATACCTCTTCGGCTCATTTAGTGGGATATGTTTCTAAGGCTAGCGCAAAAGATTTACAGAAAAAAAAATATTTAAGAGATATGGGTGTCGCAGGAATTTCAGTTGGCAAAACAGGATTAGAACACAAATTAGATGAGGAAATTATTGGTAAAGTTGGATTTCACAGATATGAAGTAAACGCTTTTGGTAAAAGAATAAAACAAATTAAAGTTGACGCTGGAAAGGCTGGAGTAAACTATAGAACGACCATAGATGGAGAAATTCAGAAGTTCGTGTCTAAATTATTAGATACTACCGCCGCTTCAGTTTGTGTAATGGATATTTACAATGGGGATATAGTTTCAATGGTATCTTCCCCAACTTTTGACCCAAACGCTTTTGTACATGGAATTGATAAAAAATATTGGAATGAATTAATTAGTAACGATTTAAAACCACTTAATAATAAAGCTATTGCAGGACTTTACCCTCCCGGTTCAACAATAAAAACTTTAGTGGCCTTAAGTGCTTTAGAGAACGATGTTTGGAATCCTAATAGATTTATTAATTGCACAGGAGTGAAAGAACTTTACGGTGAAAAATTCCACTGCTGGAAAAAGAAAGGTCATGGTGCGGTAAATATGAGAACAGCTATACAAAGATCTTGTGATGTTTACTTTTATGAGGTCGCTAGGTTACTTGGAGTTGATAGATTATCAGAAACTGCAAAAAAGTTTGGTTTAGGCCAAAAGAATTTACAAGGATTTATTGAAGAAAGAGCTGGTGTTGTTCCGAATACAAAATGGAAAAAAAAGTTTATTGGAAAGAACTGGTATCTTGGAGAAACACTCCACTCTGGTATAGGACAAGGCTACTTTCAATCAACACCATTACAATTATGTTTAATGACTGCTCAATTGGCTAATGGTGGTTTTCAAATTAAACCAAGAATTATTTTTGATAAAACAAATAATAATCTTAAGGAGTATCTAAATTATAAAAATGAAAACCCTAACGATCCTGTTCCAACTGATATTTTAGTTTCTAATTTCAATTTGAAACCTTTATTTAGGAATCAAGAAAATATTAATTTCGTAAAAGACGCTATGTATGCAGCTACTAATGAACCTGGAGGAACATCATATAGATCAAGATTAAATGATAGTAAATTTATGTTTGCTGGAAAAACTGGATCCTCTCAAGTAAAAAAATTTACAGCATTGCAAAGAGAATTAGAGGTAAAACAAACTGAATTAGATTATAAAGATAGAGATCATGCTCTTTTTGTAGCTTTTGCTCCAGTTAAAAATCCTAAATACGCAGTAAGCGTTGTTGTAGAGCATGGAGGAACTGGGAGTGGGGCAGCTGCGCCAATAGCCAAACAAGTAATTAAAAAAGTTTTAGAGCGAGATGAAATCAGACAGAAACTAACTAATAATAACATTGAGGGAGAGTCAATTTAATGTTTCAGCCGAGATCTTTACAATCCAGTTTGACCTTAAGAGAAAAAATTTATTCTGTAGATTTTATTTTAGCTGGTGCAATTTTAGCTCTAGGGATAATTAGCATGTTTGCAATGTACTCAACTGACGGAGGAGAATTTAAGTATCATACTAAAAGTCATATTTTGAGATTCGTTGTATTTTATTTCATGTTTATAATTATTTCGTTTTTTCAAATTAATTTTTGGTATAGGACTAGCACCTTAATTTATTTAATAATATTTTTACTTTTAATAGGTGTAAAATATTTTGGGTTAACTTCGTCAGGGTCACAAAGATGGTTAAATCTTTATTTCATGAATTTACAACCTTCTGAACTTATGAAAATAGCTTTAATTTTATTTTTAGCATCATATTATCATAGAATTTCTACACAAGATGTTAATAAAATTAAGTATTTATTTTTACCTTTAGCAGTTTTAACATTACCTTTTTTATTAGTAGTGGCTCAACCTGATCTTGGAACCTCGATATTAATTGTTATTGGTGGTGTTACAGTAGGCTGGCTCGCTGGGGTAAGAGTTAAATTTTTTACATATGCAGCAATAATATTTATTTCATTAATTCCTATCGCGATATCTTTTTTAAAACCGTATCAAAAATCAAGGATTTTAACTTTTTTTAATCCAGATAGAGACCCGCTTGGAGCGGGCTATCAAATTATTCAGTCAAAGATTGCAATAGGTTCTGGTGGTCTTTTTGGTAAAGGGTTTTTAAATGGATCTCAAAGTTATCTTGATTATTTACCTGAAAAACACACTGACTTTATTTTTACACTATTTTCTGAAGAATTTGGTTTTTTCGGATCTATTACAATCTTACTAATTTACAGCTTGATTATCCATAGAGTTGTTCAAATTGGGAATGTAACAAGAAGTTCTTTTGGAAAATTATATTGTTACAGCTTTGCAACTGCCTTCTTTGTTTATGTTGCAGTAAATATGGGCATGGTATTAGGTTTACTTCCAATAGTTGGAGCCCCGTTACCGATAATGTCTTACGGCGGATCATCTATGATGGCCATCATGTTAGGGCTTGGAATAGCAATGTCTTGCAAGATTTACAAAGACACACCGGTCAATTAAGGCATAGATTTAGACCAAAATGAACAAAAAATTATTAAATTAGGACTTGCACAAAAGACATTTCAATGATCTAATTTTATTAATAATATTTTATGTTTGGTGATAAAAAAAATAGTCTAAAAGATACAGAAAGATCTTTAATCAGTGAAACCGTAAGTATTGATGGTACAGTTAACAGTTCTGGAGCTATTGATATTGCCGGTTTAGTTAAAGGCCCAGTTTTTTCAAAAGAAATTGTAATTAAAGAGACTGGTTCAATATCTGGCGCTGTAGAGGCAGACAAAATCGAGATCCACGGACACTTAGATGGGAAAATTTCAGCTGACAACGTAGTAATTGGCAGCACAGGTGTTGTTAAAGGGGATATTGAGTTTTCAACTAATCTTAGAACTGAAGACGGAGCAGATATTGAGGGATACATTAAAAAGTCAGAGAACAGTAAAGCAAAAATAACTGGTGATTTCTTATTTTCTAAAAATAAAGAGGACAAAAAAGCGAAGAAAAACGGTAAACCTGAACCAGTTTTGAATAAAGAAAAAGAAAAAGCACTAATATAATCTACCGCACTATAAATTATCTAAAGTTTCAACTATAATAGCTACTAGAATGAGTAATCATAAATGTAGTTCAGTTGGTATCATAGGCGCGGGTATACAAGGAGTTTGTATAGGTCTTCAACTTATTAAAAAAGGGATACCAGTTACAATTTTTGACAAAAATGAACCTGGCACAATGGCTTCCTATGGTAATGCAGGACACTTTTCTCCTTATGCAATACTTCAATTAAATAGACCAGACATAATTTACGATGTTCCAAGAATGCTAGTTAGCTCATTCGGACCACTTGCATTAAAGTGGAATTACATTCCAAAGATGTTACCTTGGATATTTAAATATCTACGTTCCTCCACAAAAGTGTCTATGATGCATACCGCAAAATATATGCACCAAATTTTAGATTTATCTTTGGATGCTTATGATGAAATTTTTAACGAAATAGACATGGGTAATCTAGTAGAAAAAAAAGGAATTATATATATTTGGACAAACAAGAATTTAAAAAGTAGAGATTTAGAAATTAAAGTGAGAAATGAATTTGGAGTTAAACAAAGATTGCTAACCAAAAAAGATATTCTTGACCTTGAGCCAAACCTTAATCCAGTTTTTGACTCAGGAGTAATATTTGATTACGCATATCACGCTAGAGATCCTCAAGCAATTTTAAATAAAATTTTTAAATATTTTGTAAATAGTGGTGGAAAATTTATTAAAGAAGAGGCAAAAAATATTCAACAAATTTCAATTGATAAGACACTTATCCAAACTCATAAAAAAAAATACTCTTTTGAAAAGTTGGTTTTAGCTTGTGGTGCCTTTTCAAAAAAATTTACAGATCAATTAGGTGAAAAAATTCCTTTAGATACCGAAAGAGGATACCACATTCATTACAAAAATATGGACCATCTTATAAAAAGACCAGTGATTTTTTTAGATAGAGGATTTGGTATGACACCTATGAATCAAGGATTGCGTGCAGTTGGAACAGTTGAACTTGGAGGATTAAAAAATCCCCTCTCCAAAAAAAGGATAAAGTATATTGATCAATGTGCAAAAGAGTTATTACCTCAGTTAGAAGATTACAGTGATGAGTGGTTAGGTTTTCGGCCTACTTTACCAGACTTTTTACCTATCATTGGCCCTTCAAAAAAAAATAGAAATATCATTTATGCTTTTGGTCACCAACACTTAGGATGGACTTTAGGTGCGATAACTGGAAAAATTGTTTCTGGAATAATTTCTAATGAAAAAACAAATTTAGACCTTACACCTTATAGCTCATCAAGATTCTCATAAAATGCTAAACGTTGCAGTCTTAGATGATTATCAAAATATTTTTGAAAAAATAATTAATGTTGACAGTTTATCAAATAAATTTAAATTTACTATTTTTAATCATCCAATAATTAACGAGTCTGAAGCAATAGTTTCTCTTAAAGATTTTGAAGCATTATTTATAATGCGTGAGCGTACTCCAATTACTAAAACTCTTATAGAAAATTTACCAAATCTAAAATATATAATTACTTCAGGCATGAGAAATAACGCCATTGATTTAGTTGCAACTAAACAAAAAAAAATAATAGTATGTGGAACTGAAATTAATTCTTATCCTACTGCTGAGTTAACATGGGGTTTAATTATCGGTTTGATGCGTAATATGAAACATGAAATAGATAGTATGTTCCAAGGCTACTGGCAGACTTCATTAGGATTTGAACTAAAAGGAAAAAGACTTGGTTTAATAGGATTAGGAAAAATAGGTAGTCAAGTAGCTAAAGTTGCTAAAGCTTTTGAAATGAATGTTTCAGCGTGGAGTGAAAATCTAAACTTAACACATGCGAATGATCTTGGAGTTTTACCAATGTCTAAAGAAGATTTACTATCAACATCTGATATAGTTTCAATACATGTTGTATTGAACAATGATAACTATAAAAACTTAATTACAAAAAAAGAATTTAATTTAATGAAAAAGTCTGCATTCTTAATAAATACTTCTAGAGGACCAATTGTTAATGAGAAAGATTTAATTTCAGCTTTAGAAAAAGAGGTCATTGCTGGAGCGGGTTTAGATGTTTTTAATGTAGAGCCTTTGCCACAAGATCATAAATTAAGATTTTTACCAAATGCACTTTTAATGCCGCACATTGGATATGTTACTGTTGAAAATTACTCTAAATTTTACAATCAAATGGTAGAAAATCTCCTATCTTGCTTAGATAATAAGCCAAAAAGACTAATTAAATAAAATAACTCTTACAATTTCTGGTTGTTTTGATAAACTCAATGTGAGTAAGTGATTTATTTATTATAAATTAATAACGTGTATAAGGCATAGGGATTAGTATGAGAAAAATTAGAAGATTATTTGCAGGGTTAAGTTTAATTTTTATTTTAAATGGCTGCGCAGAGTCAATGGCATTACTCGCACCAGCGGGTTCCGCACTAGGTAGCGGAAATATAGTGCAATCCTCTATAACATCAGCCGCAAGTTTTGGTGTGAAAAAACATACTGGAAAAAGTCCTGTTGAACACGTGTTAAGTTACATGGAAGAGCACAATCCCGATAAAAAAAAAGAGGTTTGTGTGAGTTTTCTTGAAAACACATCCTCTGAATTTTGTGCAGTTGTAAAAAACAGAATTGCTGATCTCAAAGAGTCGATTAAAGAAAATTCCTTTATAGAAAATTTAGACACAGAATAAATTATTGCCCCGCCTTTATAAAGCGAGGCTATAATTTTAAGCAGCTAAAGCTTGTTTTATATCTGCAACTATATCGTCTGGATGTTCAATACCAATTGATAATCTTACGTATCCTGGTGTAACACCTGCAGCTGACATTTCTTTCTCAGTCAATTGACTATGAGTAGTTGTTGCCGGGTGAATTGCTAAACTTCTAGCATCACCAATATTTGC
>MDSW01186837.1_pt1 | contig 10017 bp, 8 predicted proteins | sample 811171 | NCBI WGS metagenome assembly MDSW01 (sample SAMN05326641, study PRJNA326480) | marine metagenome | isolation source: seawater | place: Atlantic Ocean: North West | collected 2012
ATAGAAACAAAAAAAAATTTAAAAGTTATATAAATAAAAAAAAACTTTTTTTAGAAAATATAGCCTTATCTAACAGTAAAAATTATAGCAATTTTTATATCCACAAATACAAAAATGTTTTAAGTCAATTAAAAAAACCTAAAAATATTCATGATTATAAAGTTGTCAAAATTAAAAATACAACCTGCTCCACTCTGATTAAAAAATATTTAAAAAAATTTAATATTAAAAAGATTGAATTAATTAAAATTGATGTTGAAAATTCTTCCGAAGAGGTTTTAAATGACTTAATTAAAAATAAAATTTTTTCAAATTATCTATCTGTCGAGGCTCACGATTCTCAAATTTTATATTTACTGTTAAAAAGTCCGTATAAATCATTTAAGATCTTAAATGGTAATGACATTGGCACAAAAATTAAAAATTTAAAAATAAAAACAAAAAATATATCAACTTACAATTTATTTCAGAAACATTCAGCGGGACCTTATGGTGATGATATTCCAGGTAAGTACTATAATAAATTATCTTTACTAAATTTTTTTATAAATAATGGGTTTGGTTGGATAGATATTAGTTGCAGTATTAAATCCTCAAAAAATTATAAAATTGTTGAATATAAAAAAGAAATTCATAACCCACGTTTTAGGGAAAAACTAAAGCAGTTAATTAATGATGTAATTATAATATTAAAAAAAAAATTTAAATTGTTTTAATATTAAATGAGTTTTTTTAATACATATAGAGAACATTTAATAGAAAAAAGGATTTAATGTTAACTTTTCAGTTATTTAATTTAGAATGAATTAAATGAATTTTTATATTATTCATTATAAAAATATCTTATTTTTGACTATTTTGATAAGCATAATATATATATTTTGCATTATTAAATGAATTACATAAAAAACTTTTTAGAATTAATTAAAAAAACGTTTATAATTTTAGAACTTTACAAGAAAAAATATCTCATATTTTTTATCCTGTTATTATCAATTTTTTCATCATTATTTGAGATATTAACAATTGGAAGTTTGTTACCTCTTATAGATATTATTTTTAGTTCATCCAAATATCTTAATAATGAATATTTTTTAGCAATAATAAATTATTTTAATCTAAATCAAAATGAGATTAACTTATTTATTATAGTTAGTTTTGGAATATTGTTATTTTTTTCATATCTTTTTAGAATATTTTTAACTTGTCTTAACTCATATGTAATTAATGATGCTAGATTAGAGCTAGATAAGAATATTTTTTCTAAAACGTTAAACAAAGATTATAAGTATTTAATTGATACTAATTCAAGTGTCTTTTTGGGCAACATGGAAAAATCTGATTTAGCAAACGGTGCAGTTTTTAGTTTAATTAGCTTTATATCTTCAATGGTATTAATAGTACCAATAATAATCTTTATATTATATTTAAATTATAAAGTTGCATTATTTTTTGGCGCTACAATTTTTGTAGTTTATGTTTTTTTAATTTTTGGCATTAAAAACAAAATTAGAAATATAAGTTCTACATTGTCTAAAGCTACAAACTTAAAATATAAAAATATAGTAGAGTGTAATGACAATATTAAAGAAATTAAAATAAGAAATTTAAATAATTTTTTTTTAAACAAAATTTCTATACCTTTTTTATCTTTGAGAAATGCAAGAATAGCATCTGAAATAATTAATAGTATACCTTCTCAAATTATAATATTTTCAACTGCTATTATAATTTTGATTGCTATTTATTTTTTTTCTATTGATGAAAATGGAATTTCAAACAATATACAGATATTAGCAGCAATAATATTTGCCGCACAAAGAATGTTACCATCTATTCAAAGTATTTATGTTTCATATGTGTCTTTAAAACAAGTAGAGTACCCACTTAATGATGTAACTAAAATTTTACAATCAAGCATAATTGATGAAAATATCAACAGCTTTAACAAAGTTAGTATTAATAATTTTATAGAAATAAAAAATTTAAGTTTTAAACATAATGAAAATTTAGAATTTATATTCGAAAACCTTTACGCTAAATTTGAAAAAAATAAAATTTATGCTTTAAGTGGAATCTCAGGTGTTGGTAAAACAACTTTTTTTGATTTGCTAATTGGTCTTCTTAGTCCAATCAAAGGTGAGTTTTATTCAGATAGTAATAAATTTAAGATATATAGGAATAATTATTGGCAAAGTAAAATATGTCATATTCCTCAAAATTCACTTTTAACAGATACATCAATCTTAGAGAATGTAACTTACGGATTAGATTTAAAAAAAATTAACATTGAAAGTGTTAAAAGTGCTTGCAAAATTGCAGAAATAGAAAATTTAATAAAAAATTCTGAAAATGGATTAAATACAATTATAGGTGAGCGAGGTCTAAAGATATCTGGAGGTGAAAGACAAAGATTAACTATTGCTAAGGCGATTTATGCAAACAAAGATATTTATTTATTTGATGAAGCAACAAATGCAATAGATGAGGATACTGAAATGAAAATTTATAAAAACTTAAGAAATGCACTTAAGAATAAAATTATAATTTTAATAAGCCATAATGATAAAGTACAGCAATTTTGTGATCACATTTATGAAATTAAAAATAAAAAAATAGAAATTTTAAAATAAAAAATGTATGACTGAAAATTATCAAGATATAAATCTAAATATTGATTTTATTAAACATGTTTTTAGTCAAATAAATAATAACAAAACACCAATAAGAATATTTCATAATTATTTTTTAAAAAATATAGAAATATCAGAAAAAACAATTGATATTGGAAGTGGCAAACATAGTTCATATTTAAATTTTTTAAATAAAAAAAATGTAAAACTTTTTTTTGCTGATAAATTTAACAAACAGGACAAAAATTTTATAGAGCTTGATCTTGAAGGCGATCTTAATATAGATGACAAGACTTATGATACAGTAATAATGTTTAATGTTCTCGAACATGTTGAAAATTATGAAAAACTTATCTCTGAAATTTTTAGAATATTAAAACCTGGAGGAAAATTTGAAATTTTTGTTCCATTTATGCATAGATACCATGAAGATCCAAAAGATATATTTCGGCCCACACATACTTATCTTAATAAATGCTTAGAAAAAAATAATTTTAAAGTTAATGTAAGTTTAATTGGCGTAGGACCTTTTGCTGTAATTTCTGAAATTTTACTTAAATATTTTAAAATAAATTTTATCAAAAAATTTTTTATTCTAATTTTTTTAATTTTAAATAAGATTACAAAGATTTTTTCAAAAGATTATAATACCTTTTATTTAGGTATTCACTGTTCGTGTAAAAAAGATTGATAATGAACATAAGTTATTTTGCAGAAATAAATTTACCTTCTAAAAATGCATATTCAATACATGTAATGAAAATGTGTGAAGCACTTTCTAAAAAGAACAAAGTAAGACTTTATATTTTTAAGAAAAAAATTAATAAAGTCAATTTATATAAAATTTATAATTGTAAAAACAAATTTCAAATTAAAGATTTAAATATTAATAGGTTTAGTTTTTTTAATAGAATTAAATTTAGCTTTGAAATACTGAAAATATTAAAAAAAGAAAACGAAAATCCAAAAAAAAATTTAATTGTTTCAAGAAGTGTGCTAGGCGCAATATTAATGAGTTTTTTTAACTATAGAGTAATTCTTGAAATACATCATGAGTTAACTGGGCTTACATACTTGATTTTTAATATTATTAGAAGGTTGAATTTTTTTAAAAAAATAAAGTTTATATTTATATCTAAAAGTTTAGCCAATAAATATAATTTGAATAATTCGCAAATTATTTTAGATGACGCTGTAAATACTGATGACTTTAAAATAAAAAAGAGAAAATTAATTATAAAAAAAAATTCATGTATTTATACAGGATCATTAGCGCGCGGTAAGGGCTTAGAAAAGATAATAGAAATTTCAAAAATTCTAAAAAAAATAAATTTTGATATATATGGTGATTTTATAAATTCAGATTTTAAAAAAAATGATTTAAAAAATTATCCAAATATTAGATTTAAAGGATATGCCGAGTATAGAAAAATTCCGAATATATTAAGTCAATACAATATTGCTTTAATGCCGTATTCAGAAAAAGTTTATGTACGTGCAAAAAATATAGAAACTAGCAAATATATGTCTCCAATGAAGCTATTTGATTATATGGCCTCAAAAAAAATTATAGTAGCTTCCAATTTAGGTGTTTACTCGCATATATTAAATAAAAAAAATTCTGTTTTAGTAAATAAACATTCCCCAAAATTATGGGCAAAAAAAATAGATTATGTATTTAAAAACTATAGAAAATTAAATTACTTAAAAAAAAATGCTTTTCAAACTGCAAAGAAATATTCATGGACAAAAAGAGTAGAAAAAATTATAGAATTTTCAAATGCTTAATTTAAAAACATCTGATAAAGATTTATTTTCTAAGAATGGATATATTATTAAAGATTTATTTTCAAAAAATGAAAAATTTAAAGAGGTATCATTAGAATTTAAAAGTAAAATTAAAGAAGAATTTTTAAATAAAAATTGTTCAAATTTAGGAGGTTTCAAATCAGGCAATTTAAATATACACCCAGGTGAATTTGGAAAAAATATTTTGCTATTATTAAATCAATTAAATTTTAAAGAATATTTTAATTTTTTAACAAATGATGATATTGAGAAATATAATATTTTTTTTGGTGGAAATTTAAATTTAAGAAATAGTAAAAATCAGTTTTTTCATACCGATGGCAATTGGAATCCGAGAATGATTATTGTAAATATTGCAACATCAGATATAGATTTAAATAATGGACCATTGGAAATAATTGAAGGTACTCATTTATTGAATATTGAATATTGGAAATTTGCACTAAAAAAATTTTTTTTAAAAAAAAAAAAATTAGAGTTAAAATTTGGTCAAATTTTAATTAGAGAGCATAGATTGTGGCATAGAGGCACAAAAAATAAAACAAAAAACTTTAGAGAAATGATGGGAATTGTGTTTTTAAAAAAAAAAAATCAAATTCAAAATAGCAACGAAAGCACTAAACTTTATCTATACTCCAATATATTTGGAAATTCAAAAAAAGAAAAATTTAAAGAGTTTATTTTTTTAAATTTTAAATTTATTCTATTTTTTTATAAAATTCTAATTTCCATTGTGAAAAAGAAAAAAATATGAACGCTCCAATATTGTTAATGACATATAGAAGACCTATTAATACAGAAAAAATTTTAAAATTGCTTCAAAAATATAATCAAAAAAATGTTTTTATTTTTAATGATGGTTTAAAAATTAAAGATCATATAAAAGATCATGCTGAAACTAGAAAAGTTATTTTAAAATATAAAAAAATCAATAAATATAAAATAATATTTCCAAAAAAAAATTTAACACAAAAAAATAATTTACCTTTTGCTCTTAATAAAATATTTAAGTTTCATGATAGAGCAATAATCTTAGAAGATGATTGCATCCCTTGTAAAAATTTTTTTAAATTCTGTAATCAGCTATTAAAAAAATATGAAAATGACAATAGAATATCTCAGATTTCAGGTAATAATTTTTTAAATTTTAAAAAGGTTAAAAGAAGAAATCATGATAGTTATTTTTTTTCAATGTTCACTAGTTCTTGGGGGTGGGCAACATGGAAAAACCGTTGGCAAGGTTATTATGATAGTGAAATAAAATTATGGCCTAAAGTTAAAAAAGAAGATTGGCTTAAAGATATTTTTAATAATAAAAAATCTTATGATTTTTGGACAAAGGCTTTTGATAGGCGATATAAACAGCTAGATAATGATTGGGATAGACCTTGGACTTTAATAAATTTGGCAAACAATAGATTAAATATTTTTCCTAATAAAAATCTTATATCTAATATTGGTGAAGATAAAGCGGCCTTACATTCAAATCCTAAAAAATGGAATAATTTAAAATTAGAAAATATGAAATTTCCACTAATTCATCCAAAAGTAATTTGCTGTGATAGACAAATTGATTCATTTTTAACAAACGAAGGATTCAGTATACCAAACTTATCTTATAGAGTTAAAAATAAATTGAAAAAATTATTTTCGTAAAATTATTTGATTGAATATAAATTCATTTTTAACAGTTTTAATTTTATTAATTAAGTTTAAATTTTTTACATTTATTTTTCTTAGATTAGTTATTTCACAAATTTTTTTAAAACATTTTTTATTAAAAATATTAATATGTTCTAATGGATGAGCACAATCTTTTTTGGGCACATAATTTCTTAATAACTTTCTTTTAAAAAGAAATGATGAAGGAAATTTATGAAACATTACTCCATTATCTAAAAGTTTATCATATAATTCTCTAATAGTTTGAAGTGGATAAGAAATATGTTCTAAAGCTTGATTAGAAAAAATTATGTCATATTTTTTATTTGTTTCATTAATAATTTTATAATTTTTAATATTATTTTTATTTAAATGATTTATTCTTGATTCAGAAATCTCAACTGCTTCGACATTAAAATTTAATTCTTTCATAAATTTAGCCCAAAAACCCCAACCAGAACCAAACTCGAGAATTTTAATTTCATTATTTTTTTTATTTAAGAGGTTTTTAATTATTTCAGCATCCAACGAATATTCTTTAAAATTTGTATGAATAATATTTTTTTTTTTATTAAAACTTTCATCAGAAGATATTAATTTTTCATATAAAAAATAACTTAAATTTTCATCTGGAATATACTTTTGAAATAAACCGTTGCATTTTATACATTCGGTAATTTCATATATATTTGATTTCAATATACTTTTAATTTCATCATTTTTATAATATTTATGAAAAAAAAGTTGTAAAATTTCAGAGTTATAATTTTTTTTATATAGTGAATTAAATTTAATTTCTTCACAATATGGACATTTGCTTCTTTCAATTAATTTCATATGTTATTTAAGTATTTTTGATCAATCTTAAGATTTGATATTAATTCTTTTACTTTGCTTTTATTCTTATTAGGTTTTCCAATAATTATCATTTTATTTTAAATTCAAAATACGATCATACCATATTTGAAATAATATAATTGTTAGTGTATGTCTTTTAATCTTATAATTTTCGATTGGAAATCTTTTAAAAAAATTGAATATTTCTTCAATATTAAATAAATTTTGAGATCTTATTTTATCTTCACTAAAATAATCTTTAATAATGTTAGTAAGATGAGTTTCTAAAAAAATTTTTTCTGGCGAAAACCACCCAGTTTTAGGTCTTTTTAAGATATATTTTGGCAGAATGTTCATATTTTTTAAAATATATTTTCTATTATGTAATTTAAATTTGAGTTTATTAGAAATAAAAAAAAATCTATTTATTAAATTAATATCTTGAAATGGCACTCTCGCTTCCACAGAGTTAATCATGCTGCATTTATCTAATTTGTAATTACTTTCATTTGTTAACCAATATCTTGTGTCAAAATAATTTATGTAATCTATTTTATCAGTTGATGAAAAATCATCATATATATCAGAGGAAAAATCATCATTTTTATTGAGATCTTGAAGATTAAAGATTTTTTTGTGTTCATTATTTTTGAAAATGGAATAATAATAAAGGGGAATTTCATGACTTTTTAGCTGATTAATCCTATTTATTTTTTTTGAAAAAAAATTCAAAAACTTAAGTTTTGGAGCTAAGTAAGCCGATTTATATCTATCATATCCACAAAATAATTCATCAGCTCCGTCTCCAGTCAAAACTACTTTTATCCCATTTTCTTTAGCGAGTTTTGTTTGCCAAAAAGTATTCAAAAAATTTAAATTTGAAATTGGTTCATCAAGATAGCTGGTAACTTTTATAAAATCTTTATATAAATCTGTTTCATTTTCAACGTAATGAACATTTAATTTAAAATTATAGTCTTTTGATATTTGCTTAGAAAAATCAAAGTCAACATTAAATTTTTTAAATTTTTTTTCTGGTAAAAAACATGTTGTGATTGCTTCTATATTTTCATTATATTTTTTTGCAATTAATGAAATTGTAGTAGAGTCCACACCTCCTGATAAAAATGTACCAATTTTCGTGTCGGTAATTAAATTTTTTTGAACTGTTTCTTCTAATAACTCTTTATTGGAATTTATATTGGGTAAATTAGAATTTTTTGGTGTAGATAAATTATAATAATTTTTTTTAAAAAGATTATTATTATTTATATTGAATTCATAAATATAACGTGGCTTAATTTTGTTAACATTTTTAATCAAAGTTTTATTTTCTTGAGTAAAACCAAAATTTAAAAAGTAATTTAAACTATTTATATCTAATTCTTTATTTGATATACTATATAAAAACCAAGCTTCCGAAGAAAAAAATAAATCTTTTGAGTTATTAGTGTAATAAAGAGGTTTTGTTCCGGTAAAATCCCTAATTAGATGTGTTTTTTCGTTTTTAAGATCTATATAGACAATTGAAAAAATTCCCCTTAATTCATTTATTATTGCATTACCTTTAATTTGAAAAAGTTTATATAACACTTCGGTGTCCGTGTTTGTTGAAAATTGATAACTTTGAAGATATTTTTTTTTTAATTCTCGATAATTATAAATTTCGCCATTGAAAAGCAATATGCTGTTATCATCATAAAATATTTTATTTGAACTGTTTCCCAGATCTTGTATTGCTAATCTTACAAAACCAACTTGTATAAATTTTGATTTGTATTTTATTTTTTTTATTTCTGAATAATCTGGCCCTCTTTCTTTTAGTTGATCGAAATAGGTATTAAATTTTTTAGAAATAGCTTCTATTTGTTTGTTATTGATATCTGTAATAAAACCTATAAAACCACACATTATTATTTTATATCTAACATTTAAAATTAAGAAAATATATGAATATATGAATATATTAATTACGGGGAGCGCAGGCTTTATTGGATTTTCTTTAGCCAAAAAATTTCTAAAATTAAATCAAAAAAATAAAATAATAGGCTTTGATAATTTAAATAATTTTTATTCAATTAAATTAAAAAAAAAAAGACTCTCTATATTAAAAAAATATAAGAATTTTAAATTTTATAAAATAGATCTACTTAATAAAAATAAAATATCAGAATTATTTAAGAAATATAATTTTCATGCGGTATATCATTTGGCAGCTCAGGCCGGTGTAAGATATGTGAATACTCATCCTCATAAATTTATTGAAAGTAATATATTAGGATTTCATAATTTAATGGAAGTAGTGAATAAAAGCCAAATATCTAAATTTTTTTACGCTTCATCAAGCTCAGTCTATGGTGATTTGAATAAATTTCCAGTTGATGAAAAATCAAAGCTTTTCCCTAAGAATATTTATGGGCTAAGTAAAAAATTAAATGAGGAATATATAGAAATCCATTCTAATAAAAATATTAAATATATTGGTTTAAGATTTTTTACTGTTTATGGCGAATGGGGCAGGCCTGACATGTTAATTATAAAATTTTTAGATTATGCAAAAAAGAATAAAAAATTTCTATTGAATAATTCTGGCAATCATTGGAGAGATTTTACTTACATCGATGATGTGTCAAATATTTTGGTTAAACTTTTAAACAAAAAGTTTTCTAATAAAGAAATTTTTAATATTTGTAGCAATAATCCAATATATATCAAACATTTAATAAAATATTTAAAACAATACTCAAATTTTAAAAATATTAAAAATGTTAAACATAATAATTATGAAGTTTTTAAGACGCACGGAAAAAATAACAAAATTCTAAAAATTGTTAATTTTAAAAAATTTTCTGATTTTTATTCAAATGTTGATGCAACTATTAAATGGTATAAAGACTATCATCACTTGATATAATTTTAATTAAAAAAATGGATCATTTTAAAAAAGTTACAATTGTATTAGTTACATTTAAAAGTCAACATATAATTGAAAAATGCCTTAATAACTTAGAGGAAGAATATGATAAAATTTTGATTGAAAATTCTAATGACTTAAATTTCACTAATTATTTAGAAA
>MDSW01217765.1_pt1 | contig 10017 bp, 6 predicted proteins | sample 811171 | NCBI WGS metagenome assembly MDSW01 (sample SAMN05326641, study PRJNA326480) | marine metagenome | isolation source: seawater | place: Atlantic Ocean: North West | collected 2012
ATTTTATGATTTTATGATTTTATGATTTTATGATTTTATGATATACAAAATTTCGTATTATATTCCCAACTTGAGCTGGATGAAGCGCACTGTAATTCTCCCACCATCAACTGTGTCACCATGATTAGTGTATGTGCGAACCAGCAGATACTTACTAGGGGCGGTGGGTATCCACTCGGTGGTAGTGCCGACATCAGAGAATGTGTTTGTTGTGTCATTGTGCCATGTACTGTGGGTGTCAGTGGCGACTTCTGTCCACTGGCCAAAGTTCGTATCACTTGTATAGATCTTGATATCCTTTGTGAAAGTTGGAGTGCCCCAGACTGAGACTCCGTGACCGAACTGCCTATATCCGCTACACCAGGTATTGGCGTCATCGAATGTGAAGATAAAGTCGATATAGTCATTACCATTAACCCCGTATCCGACTTTCGTATGAAATGCTGAATATCCGGCACCATTTGAGTCGCATGCATTCACCAGTGGGAAGCTTCCTGAACCGTGACCACCTACCTCTTCCTCGCCACCACCGATGCGAGGGTGGTAGTCTTTCATTGAAGATACAATATTGTCCTCTGCTGGCCATATCCACGACATAGTTGGAATAGGTATTGAAAAAACTGGTGAATTTAAATTAGCTATCATATAATCACTTACAGATTTCATTTCATCTGTTGTTAATGCACGAGGCCAAACTATTAATTCTTTAATTGCAAAATCAGAAAAATCACTACTATTTCCATTATTAATATTTACCGAAATATTACCATCACTACCATAAACAGATGAGCCTTGCTCTGATACAGGTGTAATATTATTACCATTTACTAGAATAGATTGGGTTCCGTCAGATGCAATAGCATTTGTACCGCAAGTAACTGTCCAATCATTAGATTCTGATGAACTACCAGATGAATATGTGACATTAAAAGTGTATGTATGTCCGCCAGCACTTGTCATTGGGGCACCTACTGCAAGTATTGTTCCATCTGCATTTAAAGAAACAGAATGCCCAAACTGACTACTAGAGGAACCATTAATATCAGAACCTATTATTCTATCAGTTAATATAATGTACTCATCGATATCGTTCCACATGTACACTTCAACATATCCTTCTAAATTTTGATTCCAACCTGCAGCACCAACTACAAGGATTTTACCATCAGCACTTAGATCTACTCTGTGTCCAAAGTGTTTCCAATTACCATTACCAGGCAAGTCAGAACCGCGTTTATCATATTGTCCAGTATTTGAGTTCCATTCCCATATGCGTACGAAACCAATACCCTGATGATTTCCACCATATGCATTATTACCACCAGCTGCGACTATATTACCATCAGAACTTATTGCAATTGACCATCCCAAGATATCATAATCGTTACTGCCCTGGTATGAACTATCCATGTTACGCTTATTCCATATATTGTTATTACTATTGTATGTATAAACGTGTATTTCTCCTCTGTTCCAATTTTGACTTCCAGGCGGAACTTCAACATGGGAAACACCTACGGCTAATATTGTACCGTCTGAACTAAGTGCAACAGATTCTCCTAAATGGTCGCTTGCAGATACTCCTTGAATATCAGTGTTATTTCCGAGCTGTGACCAAGAAACTCCATTCCATTTAAATACTCGTACCATACCTTGGTCCCATTGAGATGGTTTGTCCCAGTAATGACTACCAATCGCAATAATTGTACCATCAGCACTTAATGATATTGCTTTACCAAGTTGCTCATTACTATTGAATCCATATAGAAGCTTTGTATTATCATCACGAAGATGAAATTTATTATCTGTGGTATTCCAATCCCATACACGCACGCGTCCTGCGCCACCTTGTGGATAATCATGGTAAATATCACCCACTGCAATAACATTGCCATCTGCGCTTGTAGCGACACACGCACCAGTATGCTCATGTGCTGCTACTCCAATCATCTCTTCACCTATAATATTAGTATTTTCGCGTATCTGCCATACACTATTAGTAACATTCCAATCATATACTCGTGCCCGACCATTATTTTCACTACCGTACCTTTTGTCGCCTACTACTAGAACGAGTCCATTGGCGCTAATTGCTACTGACCATCCAGTACTATCATTTACATTTTCTGCAGGAATTGGAACGCCTAAATTACTAACTCCTGGTTCAAGTGGTTGAGGATGAACAAGAGGTGGGGGTGGTGCAGGTGGTGTCCATACATCATTATACAAATTAAATTCATCAATACGAATATCACCAGTTCCATTATTTGTCCAACTAGCATTATAGTATGGAATAACCATAGGCGTTGATGTAAATTGATTGTAATCTGCTTCAGTTAAATTATTATTATAAGAAAATGATTTGATATCAGGTCTCTCCCATTCACCATTTTCAACTTTTCTATATAGTTTAATAGCAGCCCCATCTCCTTGTACACCAGTTGTAATAGAAGTTAAATTAGTTGAATCGCTTTGATATAATGAACTGTCAAATGCTATTACAAAAGAAAAAGGAACAACATTTCCATTAACTTGTGGACTTTCAATACCTATACTCAGACCAGTTGCAGTAGGAGGTTTCCATTTGAATGACAACTCTGCTGGTGCTGGAGGACTATTAAAATTATCAATAATATAAGATATTGGAGTTCCCCAGCTATCCCCCCATCTCATTAACATTTCTGCAACTCCATTACTGGATATAAGAATAGACCAATCATTAGTTGTACTAAATCCATTCCATCCAGTTGGATTTATTGTATATTTTTGTGGTTGTGCTTTCAACTGATCGTGAGTAAGCTCTGGACTAGCAGGAATTGTATGTATATATGTCTCTGGTAAACTTTTAAATGGTGTTAAACTAACTAATTGTTGTGATGCATTAGGAGGATATACATCATTATAAAAATTAATATATTGTACAGTAGATTCACCATGTGGATATGCTGCGCTGGCATGAGGAGAAGATATATAGTGCTTATCTCTTGTAATAAGACTACAAGAATTAGCAGTTCCTGTAGCATATTCGTTATCATTTACATAAATTTTAACTTCACTTCCGCTGTGTGTAACACGAATATCATACCATGTATTTGTTACTAAAATAGTATCCCCTTGAATATTTATCCATCCGCCTTCATTTTCACCGTAATGAATTTTATTATTACTCCATGGACCTAATCTAATAGTATTAGATCCATTATTATCTTTAAGTTCAATAATATAATTGTACTCAGCTATAATATTCCATTTTACACGAGTAACAATGGTAAATGGTGTTCCAAATGCAAAGGGTGTTGCTAATGCATAATTTTCTTGTGTTTGATGCATACCTTCAGCAGAAAAGGTAGCACCATAATTTGTCATTACTGATGCTGAGCTAGTTAGATCTAATGCAACAGTAGGTGTTATACCACTATCTAATTCATATGCAATTACACCTGATCTTCCATTATAATGTCCATGTATCCAATTTGTATCTGCACTATTCAATATTGTTTTATTATTAGTTCCACTATAACTTGTTATAGAACATATTGTATATTCAGCATTTAAAATATTACCAAATAATATACTAGATGATGTAGTACCTTGTAATGCTAATCCATCAGTTGATATACTAAAACCTGTTCCTACTAATGTAGCATTATTATTACCACTACGATCTGGCCAACTATTATTTTCAATATCAATATCATCGGCTACATAATAAGCTATCATTCCTATTGGATAAGCAGATGGTATATTACCAAATAGATTTTCTAAAATACTATTATTAAATGGATTAATTAAATTTAATTGTGTTTTATAAATACCTAAATTATTAGCCCAATTTATAGCATCAAAAAATTGTTTATTATAATTTGGTGAAAAAAATATTCCGCGCGCATATTTGCTTAATGGATGTTCATTTAATTCTGCATTACCTGTTAAATTACTAAAATTAATCAATGCATTACTAGTATCAACATAACTAACATCTGCGTAAAAAAATTCACTGGGACTAAGAGACATTATATATATATATATATATATAATATAATGTTTACATAAATAATAGGTATAAAATTTTATGATTAGTTTTCTACTTCCATTAAATCTATATTGTAAACTCGGTTTTCTCCACTACCATTAACCCAAGAATTAGTATTACTAGTTGTCCAATAAGTATACCAGTCCCTACTGTGATGATATTTAAAGTTCAAATTCAGCAAAGTAAGTTTTAACAAGACCAGTGTTTGAATTTATATTAGCCCATATACTATCTGCTATAGCTAAAACTGTGCCGTCATCACTTAGTGCTACTAATTCACCAGAAAAATTACCAGATATACGTTTCCATTCATTACCAACTGGTGCATCATCATCCCATTTATACACTTCTACTTTTCCAATAGTCATTTGTGATCCAATAGCAAGAATTCTACCATCGGCACTAAGTGATGTAGAACGCCCTAGTCTGCTATCAGCATACTCTCCAATAATTCTTTGTCCTACTTCATTCCATGTAGAACCAGACCATTCCCATAACTGTGCATATCCAGCCTGCCCATTAGGAGTAGGCGATCCTATTGCTATTCGTGAACCATCGGCACTCATACTAAATGGAAAACCTCCACTATGTCCAGATGGACAAACTATTTCATAATTAGCTGAACCACCTCTTTTTGTCCAGTCATTAATATTATCATCCCATTCGAATGTACGTACAATACATGGATCACCACGATTACCTGATGCAATTATCATACCATCGGTACTCATTGCTATATTCCACGCCCACCAGTTGTTATTACCGTTATCATGATATATAGTAGTTCCTTTTTTATTCCAAGTATCTTGGTCAACATCATAGTCAAATACATATACTCTTCCATACATGTTGACTAGTGCGTTAGCAGATACCTGGAATACGCCTACTGCAATTCTGTTACCATCACCGCTAATAGCAATAGATATTGCACCATCAGCACTAGATAACAAATCTGAACTTGCAGTTAAAGTGTTACCTATTTGCTCCCAATCAGTTCCATTCCACTTAAATACACGCGCTTCATCTCCGTATCTTGATGTTGTCGCAACTCGCGATCCATCTGTGTTAATAGCAATCTCCCATATCTTTGAGCCATTCCAAAATTGACCGTAATTGCCAGTTGTTTCAGCTTCTTTATGTATATCTGTCCCCTTTCTTTCCCAACTTGTACCGTTCCACATATATGCGCGAACATCAGCATAACCAGCAGACCAAGCTGAACCCGCAACAATAGTTAAACCATCTCCGCTAATAACCATTGGTTCACCAAACCTATGATCAGCATAATCACCTACCATAGACATACCACCTGAAAAGAGCGTATACCCAATTATATTTTTATTTACTTCTTCTGTTTCTAGATTTTCTAAAACATTGTTATTATAAGGATTAATTAAATTTAATTGTGTTTTGTAGTCTCCTAAATTATTAGCCCAATTTATAGCATCAAAAAATTGTTTATTATAATTAGGTGAAAAAAATATTCCGCGCGCATATTTGCTTAATGTGTTTTCTGACAAATCTAAACTATTATTTGTATTATGTGTTAAATTCATATAATTACTTAATACATTACTAGTATCAACATAATTAACATCTGCATAAAAAAAATAATCGGAACTAATAGACATTATATATATATATAATATCTATAAAATTTATCATTCATATATACTATTAATATAAGTTGCTCATTATAACAATATATTTAATTGATAATTATTCAATTAATTTATATGTATAAACACGACCTGAATTTTCATTAGGAGCACCAACGAATAATATTGAACCAGTTTTACTTAATGAGACACACGAGCCAAAATAACCAGATGCTTCTCCATCAATATTATCAATAACTTCATCCCAATCATTATCAATATATTGATATACACGAGCATGACCATTATAATTATTATTGTATGGTGATCCTATAGCAAGAATAGTTCCATCAGCATTTAATGAAACAGAATGACCACAAACATCACCAGCACCTTCACCATCTATATCAGTTCCAAGTTGTTCCCATTCTTTAGGACTTCTACCTTCAACATAATCATATACACGAGTGTGACCAGAATTAGGCCCATTACCATCGTTGTAAATTGCACCAATTGCAAGTATTGTTCCATCATCGCTTAATGATATAGACCAACCAGAATAATCATTTTGCGCTTCACCATCTATATCATCACCTAGTTGATTCCATGCACTGTCATTCCATTTATAAACACGAACATGACCAGTACTTGAACCTTTACCACCACCATCATTATATACTGAACCAGCTGCAACTATAGTTCCATCTGCACTTAATGAAACAGATTGACCAAGATGATTACTGCCAGTTTCTCCTAATATATCATCTCCTAATTGATCCCATTCTTTAGGACTTCTACCTTGAACATAATCATATACACGAACACAACCAGCGGCAGTACCATTAATATTACTATTAGCAAAAGCACCAATTGCAACAATAGTTCCATCAGCACTTAATGAAACGGAAAAACCAGTATCTTCAGCTCCTAGCTTACCACCAATATCATTCCCTAATTGAAGCCATTGTGGATTTCTAGTTTCAACATAATCATAAATAAGAACTTTACCTACTCTAGATAAATTATTAGTAGGACCATCATCTCTAGGTACACCAATTGCAAGTATATTTCCATCAGCATTTAATGAAATAGATCGACCTGTTTGATCTTCGGCATCTACACCATTAATTGTAGAACCAATTTGATTCCAATCTTCATTAGTATTATCATATTTATACACTCTAACACTTCCTCTATGAACATTTGTAAATGGCGAAGAAATTGCAACAATAGTTCCGTCTGCATTTGACGACAACCCCCATCCACCAAATGAACCCCCTGATCCATTAATATGATTCATTTCAATATAATTACTAATAATTAATTGGGCAGATATTGTATCATCTAAATTCGTCAAAACATTATTATTAAATGGATTAATTAAATTTAATTGTGTTTTGTAGTTTCCTAAATTATTAGCCCAATTGATAGCATCAAAAAATTGTTTATTGTAATTTGGTGAGAAAAAAAAGCCGCGCGCATATTTGCTTAATATGTTTTCTGATAAATCTACATTATCAACACTAGGTTCTGGTTCTGGTTCTGGTGCAGCTTCAAAAAAGTAATGCGCAGAATAATCATCAAACTCTTCAGTATATGTTCCGGGTTCATATATCTTCCAAGCGATTAAATCACGTCCCCATTCATAAGTGTCTGGATTATAATTGCTGTTAGGCGAAATGATCTCAAACTCCCCTACTTCAGTCCAGCCCGTAGTATCTACATAATGTGTAGTTTGTCGTGATCCATCTGGATATGGGTATGTATGGTGTCCATGAACCATCCAAACTTTGGTCCTGACATTAAATTCTGCTGTAATATTAACTGATGAAGAAGTGGACCAAGTTGTTGTTCCAATCATTGGAAGATTGATGCCAGCAAGGGCTGCATTTGTTCCATTGATGGGCCAGCCCCAACCTAATGTTTGACCATCTACAACATTAGATAATGTATTGCCATCCCATATTACCTCTAAATCAGGCGTTGTTGTATTTGATTCACTATTAGTATTAGATTGTATAGTAGTATCATTTGTTAAATTGGCATAATTAATAATACTATTACTGCCATCAACATAATTAGGGTTTACATAAAAAAAATAATTAGGACTAACAGACATTATATATATATATATATATATAAATACAATTATAAAATTAACTTAAATAAATATTAAATATTATATTAATGATTAATATAATCATTCTTTTTTAACGCCGGTATGGCAGAGAGGTTATTGCGTGTGATTTGAGTCCACATTCCCACAGGGAGCACAGGTTCGAATCCTGTTGCCGGCGAATATAATTTATATTAATTAATTTTAAAATTGAATATATTTAAAATTAATTTATTAAATTTATAGAATGGAAGAAGAATGGCGAAAGATAGAGGGGACATTAAATCATTATATATCTAATATGGGTAATGTTAAGAATTTTGCAACAAACAATGTGTTAAAACAACAAAATCGTCAGGGTTATTGTTATGTATCTTTAAGATTACATGGAAGAAAATTAGTTTGCAAACAAGTTCATAGATTAGTAGGACAAGAATTTATACCTAATTTTGAAAACCTACCACAAATTCATCATATTGATAATAACCCATCTAATAATAATGTTAGCAATTTGAGATGGGTTACTAATATTGAAAATGCTCAAGCAAAAAATAAGAATATTAATATTGGTTATATTAGTTCATATTTTAAAAATGATATAGAATATTATGTAGCTGGTTTAACAAATTATGGAAAAAGATATCAAAAATATAGCAAAAACAGAGAAATTTGCGAAGAATGGTTAATAAAACGAAGATATGAGATAAATAATAGCTTAGAGATATTAAGTACTGATACTAATTAATTTTAAAATTGAATATATTTAAAATTAATTTATTAAATTTATAGAATGGAAGTTTATTAATATGATATTAAATTAAATAATATTTTAATTTTTCTTTGATATTTTTAGGAATATTATTGTCATTATTATTAGAAATATCCTCAAATTTTAATTGTTCTAATAAATAATAAAGATTGTTATTATATTTAGATATAATTTTAGAACTATTAACATTACTAATACCAGGTATTTGATTTAACATAATTTGTAAAATATTTTCTTTGTTAATGTTAGATTTTTTAGTATTTTTAATATTTTGAACATAATCATTAGTGATAATATTAGTGTTTTCATTAGCATTTTCATTAGCATTTTCATTAGTATTTTCATTAAATATATTATTAGAATTTGAAAAATAAGGAATTTTATTTTTTTCTTTAATTAATTTTGAAATAATATTAAAAATGATTTTAGCTGTGTCAGATAAATTATTAGAGTAATAAATACTGAATCCTTTGTAATAATTCAATGAAAAAATAGCAGAATATAATATTTTTTGACTTTGTTTTAATTGCGCATTAATATTACCTTCAATTAGATAAAATATATTATGATTATTTAATTCATAATTATTAAGACGATAACTCTGTTCATTATAACGTCCATCTTTTATACTAGACAAAAGATCATTATAAGATTTTCTTTCAATTAAAATAACAGGTTTTTGATTGATTTCATCATAAATTAAATAATCTCCAATATCTAAATTTTTTTTTGTAATAGTTATATTCAAAGAATTATTTAAAAAATTTAATTGTTCAATAATAGTATCGGGTTCTCTATTATCAATATACAAAATCATAATTAATACAATAAATACTATTATTTATATAATATGTTTTATTTATATAATTTATACAAAATATATAAAATATAAAATTGATTTAAATATGTATTAAGCATTATTGAATAAATACATAAAATATGTCATACAAACATATAGATAGATATGTTGACGAATTTTGTATTAATTATGATAAAATAGAAGAATATAAAATTGATTATATAAAAACATATTTTTATAATTATGTAAAAGATATAGTAGATTGGAAAGATAGTTCACAAAATATTAATAATTTAGTAGTAGGAACATTACATACAAATAAATATGTTTATTTAAAATCAAAAACAAATAAAAATTATTATGATGTAATTTATATTAGAAAAGAAAATAAATACAAAAAATATAATTTATCAAGTAATAAATTTGAAGACATTTCAAATAATATAAATATACCTAAATTGTACAGAGAAAGTGATAAAAAAACATATAAATATGACACAATTTTAAATTATTCAAATAATAATTTAGAACTAGAGAGTTATGATTTAGAATATGACAAAAATAGTTTGTTGAAACAATGTAATAGTTTAGATAAAAAAAAAACTAATAAGCGTAATAAAAGAATGGAAGACGATAAAAATAGTTATAATAAAAATAAAAAAATGTGTTGTTTTATATTATAAGTATTAAATGAATTATAAA
>MDSW01109116.1_pt1 | contig 10016 bp, 7 predicted proteins | sample 811171 | NCBI WGS metagenome assembly MDSW01 (sample SAMN05326641, study PRJNA326480) | marine metagenome | isolation source: seawater | place: Atlantic Ocean: North West | collected 2012
AAATAGACCTCTTTGCTGTCGTCCAGCGCATCGACCCATGGTGTATGGTGGACTGGCGCCATGGTGCCAGTGATCACCGATTTATACGCGTTGTCGCGGAATTCCATTATGGCTTCGGTTTTGTGTTTCTTCCATTGGTAGAAAGCGTCACAGGCCCCATCCACGTCAAAACTTGGATAATCGGTTTCCGCAATCAATTCTTCGACGTAATCACCCTGATACCTGATGCAGTATTTACCATCTGCGCTGACCTCTTCGCGGGTAATGCGTTCCTCAACATCGGCCAACATTTCTGCCTTATCGTCTGGAAGGGCGATTTTATCCATGATCACATCACGTGCCCACCATGCCTGAGCGTCAAACATGTTGAAGGTAAACCACTGGTCCTGCATCCCAAGATAAAAGACTTTGGGATTATCGATCCAAGCCACGCCTTTGTAGAGGTTTGCTGTCGCCAGCCGGTTCGCGGTTTTTAGGCGTAGATCATCGGGCAAGAACGGGAAATGATGTTTGTAACCTGTACAAAGGATGATCGCGTCCACCTCTTTACTGGTTCCATCCTTGAAGTGCGCTGTTTTTCCCTCCACCCGCTGCAGGGCGGGAACCTCTTTCCAATTATCAGGCCAGTCGAACCCCATGGGTGCGGTACGATGTGCAACAGTTACGGATTTGCAGCCGTATTTCCAACATTGCGATCCAATGTCTTCGGCAGAATAGCTGGTGCCAAGGATTAGGATGTCTTTATCGGTGAATTCTCGGGCATCGCGGAAATCATGGGCATGCAAAAGACGTCCGTTATACGTTTCAAATCCTTCATAGTGCGGCACATTTGGCGTTGAAAAATGGCCCGAGGCCACAACCAGATGAGAAAACTCTTCGCTGTAAGAGGTGTCATTGGCATAATCATGAGCCGTCACTGTAAAAAGAGATGTGGCAGGGTCGTAATTGACCCATCTGACCGCAGTATTGAAGCGAATCCATTTGCGGATATCGGCCTTCAGAACGCGTCCCTCTATATAGTCAAACAGCACTGCACGAGGAGGATATGACGCGATTTGTTTGCCAAAATGCTCTTCGAAAGAGTAATCAGCAAATTCCAGACCTTCCTTGGGCCCGTTGGACCAAAGGTAACGGTACATTGATGAATGGCAGGGTTCCCCGTTTTCATCGACACCTGTGCGCCAGTCGTAATTCCACAAGCCTCCCCAATTGGATTGTTTTTCAAAGCAGACGACCTCAGGGATCGGTTCTCCATTTTTTGCAGCTGTCTGAAAGGCACGCAATTGTGCGAGGCCAGACGGTCCGGCGCCTATGACTGCGACTCTTTTTTTTGACATTGGTTCCTCTTATCCTGTTGTTTACCCATTTGATTATAGAAGTTTTTTGACTTTGGTTATATTTTGGTACCTTTTTTTGATCCAATCATACCGATTTAGCGCCAAACTGTCAATTGTTTTGAAACCGGTTCTTTGGTAAAGGCAGGATCACAAGTTTGGGTGTTTCCGTAAAATGACAGAAAGCAGTTTTGCCCATCGATTGGCTGTATCCGCAATTCTTCCCCGTCTTCAGACGGGCATGGGGGAAGCGGTACGCATCGGTTTTCTTGCACCCTTAAGCGGGCCAGTGGAAAGTTGGGGTTTGCCGGGTCTTCACGGGTGCCGACTGTGGGCGAGCTGGATCAATCGCGCGGGTGGACTTTTGTTGCGGGGGCGGCGTTATCCGGTAGAAATCCATTCTTTTGATTGCGGATATGATCCACGAAAGGCCGTTGAGGGCGCCAAGGACCTTGTTTTGAACAAAAATGTCCGATTATTATTAATGCTGGGTGGAGATACGTTTTCCCCGATCCGAGATTTTGTGACCCGCCACAGGGTGTTGACCACAACTCTTTTGCCAAGTGATTTGTCTCCTGACACGCCCTATCTGATTGCGCCAAGCGAATTGCATCCGCTTTACAATGTGACTGGCGTGAATTGGCTTGCCCGTCGTGATCCACATGCAAAAAAAATTGCGCTTTGCAGTCAACGAGATGCGCTTGGAGATCCCTCTTTGGCGACCTATCGTGCAGCTTTGGCAGCCGAAAAAATGGATGTGGTCAAAGAAATTCGCTATGATCCGACGACTTTTGAGGCAAATGCCATTGTCGATGCCATGCTGGCTGAAAATCCAGATGTGCTTTGTTGGTGCACAAGCTATACGCCCATGGTGCATGCGATGAGTGAACGGGCTTATTCCAAAGGATTTAAGGGACGTATTCTGTCTTGTACTATGGATGATTATCCAGCGCTGATTGCAAAAACCTCTCCTGAATTCATGGAAGGAAGCATTTTCCAGTTTCCCGATTTTGATGATCCCATGTTGGCAGATACGGCATTTTTCTTTCACAATCCGCATCAGTTTTACGAAGATTACACACGCCAGTTCCCCAATAGTTGGTCTGCAGTCAGCTGGGAATATGTTGCTGCCTTAGATATTTGGCTCTCTGGAGTAGAAAAAGCCGATACGCTTTCAGCTGTATCTGTTCTGGCTGCCATGAAGCAGATGAAAGATGTGAAACATGTCTTTGGTCTTGCCCAATGGTGGGGAGAGGAACTTTTTGGAATTTCAAACGCGCTCGTTGGAGATTGGCCTGTTGTGGAAATTCGTAATAAAAAAGCACGTATCGTCGAATTTGGATCAATTCCGCAATGGTTGATGCGACATAAAAACCGCCTGAGAGAAGAAATGCACCGCCTTGATCAATTATGGGAACAGCGCATCGTTCAAAAAGACGATTTGCGTTCCGTATTTGGAATGGACATTCAAGATTTTTAACGAGGAATAAATCACGCTTGCGCTGACTATAAATCCTTTATCAAAAGCTTTTGTTCTTCAACAAGTTGCAATTTCACAAATTCAACCGCCGTTTCGATGTCGCGCGAAATAAATGCATTGCAAAGCTTGTTGTAGCGTTGCTGGTAATCCAATATCCGTTCCGGCGTTAAGTGGCGCCTGAGGTGGGCTTTACGAAATCCTTCTCGGCTGACTTCAACGACCATTTGGTAACTTGCCGCCAAAAGAGGATTACGCGTGCTCTTGGCAATACATAGATAAATTTGTTCTTCCAATTGCATAAAGGCAGACACATCAGAGCGAATTTTTTCCAACTCCGTGACCAGTCCGGACAATGTGTCAAGTTCGATTTGGGTCATGTTCATAACGGCCAAACGTACGATTTCAGGTTCTAAAATGCCGCGCATGACCAGATGGTCCAACGGCCCTGTTTGTTCGGCAAGTTTGCCACCAGTGGAGGTCTGTTCAGCCTGTGATCGATAGGTAACAAAACTGCCGCTTCCGGGGCGGCGTGTTATGAAATTTTTTCCGGTCAGATAGTCGAGCGCCTCTCGCACTGTATTGCGCGAGACCCCAAGTTCATTGGCCAGCGCTCTTTCAGACGGCAGGCGTGTGTCGACCTGATATCCCCCTGACTTGATCCGTGCGCTCAGCGTATCAATCACAATTTGGACGGTCAAACCAATGGGCTGGTTCGGAGGCGTTTCCTCTGATTGCGTTGGCACTTTGTTCGAAAGAGTTATCATGATACCGGTTTAGTGAATTAATTAGCTCAATCATACAAAAACCCCGTTTGAATTGCAAATTTCTAACCTTTGATCAGTTTTGCCGATTCTTGTGTTTTCACCTTTGGGTATCTTGAACCGGTCCTGCGGTGCTGTGCGATCTAGAAGGACGTCATGAATTAAACGAAATTGGTGCAAAATGCGCACAAAATTCGGTATTTGTACAGAAAGGGAATACAATGGTATCCAAATTATCGTTATATATATCCTTTAAAGATATTAATTAAAATTTTAGTTTATGAGGCTGTTTCATGTTTGCGCTTTTGTTGCTTGCACCAATTGTATTGGGTTGGACTGTATTGGAAATTTCAGGTGCTTTGGACGGGAGTTCAAGCACGGACTCTGGGGGCGGGTCCGGCGGTTCGGGGACAAATGAACCGGGGATTGAGCCGTTTGGAAACAACACTGGCGATATTTTGACTGGTAACGATGGTTCTGACCGGATCGTCGGCGGAGGCGGTGCTGACCAGCTGTTTGGCAACGCAGGCAACGATACTCTGGAAGGGGGGGCAGGGGACGACTCTCTTGATGGCGCCGCTGGTCGCGATTTGATTTCTGGTCAGGACGGAAACGATTTTATCTCTGCAGGCAGCATGAACGACACGGTCTCCGGCGGAGATGGTGATGACCTCATTTACGCGGATGGGGGCAATGATTTGGCCAATGGAGATAATGGAAACGATAAAATCTTTGGTCGATATGGTGCAGACACACTGATCGGTGGTGAGGGCGAAGATCTTCTCGGTGGAGGCAATGGAAACGATCTACTTATCGGGGGCAACGGAGGGTCATTCAGTAGCGCTATCGCTGAAGATGGAGGGGATATACTGATCGGCGGGAAAGGCGATGATACGCTCATCGGCGGTGGAAATGACGTTGTAAATGGAGGAGAAGGAAAAGACGTTTACCAGATTCTGGATGATGGCAGCAAAGGAAAATTGACTATTAAATCCTTTAACGCCAGCGAAGATAAGCTGCAAATCCTCTATGATCCTGATCAGCTTACGGGTGAGGACAAAAGCAAACCAACGGTGAATGTTGTTGTCATCAATAATGATGATACTAGTCCAGGCGATGTCAGGATTTCTTTTGACGGAAATGTTGTTGCCGTTATTGAAGGCGCCGGAGCAAATCTGGCGGTGATCAGAGATAATCTTGAACTGATCAATGCGTCAAAACAAACGTTTGGTGCTGGCTAGGTTACGACATTATAGTTTCTCGCGTTTAGCGCTTGCGAAAGTGACTGAAGTCGCGTTTCAGCGACTTCTCCGTATAACGCTGAGGTGTCACCCGGCAAGAGGAGTGTCAGCTCTTCGTTTTTGGGGTCCCACTTTAATTCCGCGCGCTGTCCTCCGTCGGACACCCACAACATAGCGCCCAGGCGCATTGCTTTGCCCAAAATTTCTGCAGTTTTTACCTCGGTCGCATCAATAACGCGGAACATCCATGAAAAGATTTCATCATCTCTTTTATTGGTATATCGGTGCATCAGCGCAAGCGCCAGAAACATGCGTTCTGAATGTTTCAGACCACCCAGATTCGCGCGCGTTGCATTGTCAAAACACACCTCTGCCCTGTAATCCGGATGGGCCCGCCAACTGACGTCATGCAAAAGGCAGGCGGCACGAACAATGCGAAGCAGCTCGGCACTCGCATCATAAAAAAGCGGACGCACAAAATTAAAGATCGTTTTTCCCATACCCGGAACGCGGGCATCCTTCATCTCTGAAACTTTGCAAGCTTCGATCAAAGGATCTCTGGCACGAATATCGTCTGACATTTGTTGATACAATAATCCCTCACGTAAACCATAGCTGGAAATCGCAATGTCCTTGGGTTCAAACACATCCAACAACTCTGTAAGAACTTCGCCCGCATAGGGTAAAAGGGACATCCGTGACTGAGAAATACTGCATTGATCCTGCAAAGTATCAAGCCCGACTTCGTCCAAATAGGCCAAAGTCTTTGAAACTGAACTGCGCCCCATTCGGTATTCATGAAGCACGTGCAATGGGTAGTTTGTCCGTTGCATATCTATGCGGGCAAGTGCCCGCCACGAACCCCCGACCAGAAATAATCGATTGTGCTGGGGGCCCATTTCATTGGCAAGTCGCGTTATGGTCTCCCGAATATATTTCCGTCTTGCGTCACTGCCACCTGATAGTTCCTGAAGTTTTAAGGGTCCAAGATCTGATGTTACGCGTCGCCCGACCGTGCCATTATAGATCTCCGCCAGTTCCATTGAGGAGCCACCAACATCACAGACAAGCCCAAAAGACCCGGGCCAGCCCAAAAGAACCCCTTGGGCGGAGAGTTTTGCCTCTTCGCTTCCATCAATGATCCAAATCTTCTGGCCTGTTTTCTCAAAAACTTCTTGGCAAAATTCGAGCCCATCCGTGGCGTTTCGAACGGCCGCTGTGGCAACCGCGGTTACATTAGTTATTCCCATCGAGACGGTAAGATATTTAAATCGACGGATCGCAGCGATTGCGCGTTGCTTACCCTCAGGATTGAGATGGCCGGTCGTCGCAAGACCCGCACCAAGGCTGCACATCAGTTTTTCATTGTAAAAATATGATGGGGATCGAGCAGCCCCGTCAAATACCACCAGCCGAACAGAGTTCGATCCGACATCAAGCACAGCAATTTTCGACAGGCGACGTTCATCAAGTTGTGGCAAGACCGGTTTTTGATAGGGGTCCGGCGCGCTCTTACCTGAGACAGAGTGTTGAAGCATAAGGACATTCACCTTGGCTACTGTTATTTTAACCTATGCAGATTGAGCGCTCTGTGGTCAATCAGAGTCTGTGTCAAATTCTTCCAAAATACTTTTGGCCAGCCCTCGGCTGATGGCCCGCTTTTCGCTGAGCGCGACTTGATCCGCACGCTCCACAAAACGGCGCGCTGACTCATGAGAGCGTTCAAGCCGTGTCACCAGATATTGCAAAACTTCGGGGGCGGGGAACAATTGGCGATCAGAAAACTGTTTTGCCAGAAGTGCCGCAAAGAGGCGATCGTCAGGTGGATCCAATGCGACATGGCGCGCACCTTGAATGCGTGACGCAAGATCCGGCAAGGTGATATCCCAATGTAGTGGGCTGCCCAGACCCGTCATCAATAGATAAAAGCCCTTTTGCTGTAAAAGGTTGTGAGCGTGAAATAATGTCGTTTCAAGTGTTCTTAGCCCAGAAATTTTATGAACATCCTCGACCAATAGGTGCGTTTGAGACAGGGCTTCGGGATCGGATATATCTTTTGCACTTGTGACCAATGCATCACTCATCTTTGCCCATATATGGGCGAGATGGGTTTTGCCGGAGGATTTGGGGCCGCTCAGCACATGTTTCTTCAGGGGCCAGTTTGGCCAGTCTTCTATAAATTTAACTGCCATCTCATTGCTGCGCGAAACAAAGAAGTCCCCCCGATCATGGGAGGGCAAACAAGGCAAATCAAATGTAAGCTGTGTGGTCATCAACGTGTGTCGTCTTTGCCCGTTTTGGTCTTTTTGCCAATCGCGCCTTTATACAGCGGGCCGGCCATATATTGGCCTGTACCAAAACGAACCAAAACGCCGATACTTGCTGCGACAGGTACGGCGATCAACATGCCAACAAAACCAAACAAGGCGCCAAATCCCGAAAGTGCCAGCAAGAGCCACACTGGATGCAACCCAACGGATCCCCCTACAAGTTTAGGGGTGAGGTAATTGCCTTCAATCACTTGCCCTAGGAAGAAAATACCAGCGACAAGCGCCAATTTGTCCCACTCGCCCCAAAATTCGAAAATTCCCAGCCCGATCGCCAGAGCACCTCCCATAAGGGAGCCGAGATAGGGAATAAAGGTAACCAAGCCGGCGAAAAATCCAACTGCAAGGCCAAAGCTCAAGCCCACCATCCAAAGTGTAAAGGCATAATAGGTTCCAAGGATCAAACACACCGATCCCATGCCGCGCACAAATGCCGACAAAGTTCTATCAATCTCTTTGGCAAGACCGCGGATGGTCTGTGCGTGGTCACGCGGCAACAGCCCATCAATACGTTCAATCATGTGGTCCCAGTCCAACAGCATATAGACCGCAACCACCGGCACCACTACGATCAGCACGATAATATTGACCAACGACATGGCGGAACTCATCAAGACGCCAAGAAGGCTTTTGCCGACGCTTTGGAAAAGCGATTCCGCCCTTGGTCGAATAAAGGCTGCGATGTCTTCAAAGGTTTTTTGCAGATTGATGTTTTCACCTATTGCCGCAGGCAGGATACTCACCAAACGTTCCTGAATTTCCGTGATTTTTTCCGGTGAAAAGGAAATAGATGTCAGCGCGCTTACCTGAGAAACGATGACATTCAAAACGAAAAGCGCGAGCGGCAAAAAAAGGATCAATGCTGTCAGGGAAATCAGTAAAACCGCTCTTGTTCTGCTTAAACCCATAGCCTCCAGTCGATCCGCGACGGGATCCAGCAAATAGGCAATTGCCGCCCCCATGACGAAGGGCAAAAGCACATCCCCCAGTGCCCAGAATACGAGCAGGAAGATAACTGCGGCAATGCCCCAATAAATAGCTTGTTGTCTGGCAGGTAGAGCCATGAATGTCCCATAAATACTTTTTCTGTAATGTGTCGCATCTGGAGCGGGTATGCAAGCAGATGCGCGGGGTGTTCGCTGTAACTCTGTGTCTGCCATATTGCCAATTAAACGGCTTCGGGATAAGGGAGTGGTCACTTTACCCGATAAGGATGCATCATGCGACTGTCCCGTTATTTTTTGCCAGTTCTCAAAGAAAATCCTGCTGAAGCGCAGATCGTGAGCCATCGATTGATGCTGCGGGCGGGAATGATCAAACAATCAAGTGCCGGGATTTATTCTTGGTTGCCCTTGGGGTTCAAAGTGTTGCGCAAACTTGAAGATATCGTGCACGAAGAACAAATTCGCGCGGGTCATATTCCAATGTTGATGCCAACGCTTCAATCGGCGGACTTGTGGCGCGAAAGTGGACGCTATGAGGCCTATGGACAGGAAATGTTACGCATCAAGGACCGTCATGAGCGCGACATGCTATATGGACCCACGAATGAAGAGTTGATCACGGATATCTTCCGGACACATGTCGGAAGCTACAAAGACCTCCCCATGACGCTCTATCATATTCAGTGGAAATTTCGTGATGAAATCCGCCCCCGCTTTGGTGTGATGCGGGGACGCGAGTTTTTTATGAAGGATGGTTATAATTTCGACATCGACCGTGACAGCGCGCTTCATGCTTATAACCGCCATTTGGTAAGCTACCTGAAAACCTATGAACGTATGGGGCTTCAGGCCATTCCGATGCGCGCTGACAGCGGACCGATCGGGGGCGATGATACCCACGAATTCCTTGTGCTGGCAGAGACTGGAGAATCTGAAGTTTTCTATGACAGTGCTATTACGGATCTTAAGATTGGCGATCGGGTTGTCGATTATGACAGCCGTGAAGACTGTGCTTCGATCCTTAAGGAATGGACGACGCCCTATGCGCGCACGGATGAAACGCATGATGAGGCGCTTTTTGCGCAAATCCCGCAGGAGCGCCAAAGAAAAAGCCGTGGTATTGAAGTCGGACAGATCTTTTACTTTGGCACCAAATATTCAGATGCAATGGGCGCGACGGTTGCTACGGAAAGCGGGGAGCGCGTCCCAGTGCATATGGGGAGCCATGGCATTGGGGTCTCCCGTCTCATTGGGGCCATCATAGAGGCCTCGCACGATGACAACGGCATCATTTGGCCTGAAGGCGTGGCACCTTTCCATTGTGGAATTGTGAACCTGAAACAGGGCGACAGTGAAACAGATGCGGCCTGTGATGCGCTTTATGATGGGCTTCGGGCGCTTGGCCTTGATCCGCTTTATGACGACCGGCAGGAACGGGCAGGGGGCAAATTTGCGACTATGGACCTCATCGGTCTTCCCTGGCGCATCACGGTTGGACCCCGCGGGCTGAAAAACGGGGTTGTGGAGCTCACGTCCCGCCGCACAGGGCAGAGCGAAGAAATGCCTGTGGAAACTGCACTGGAACGGGTCGCAGCGATCTATAGCTCAAATTGAACATTCTGCTAAAAGGAGGCCGCCCGCGTGCACTATGCGGACCTCCTTTTAAGACAGCGTTGACCAAATCGAAACGTCAGTGATGACGCCGTCGGGTTAAATATAATCTCGCCAACTGTGTTCAGGCATAAACCCCAAGAGGCGTTTTGCCTTTTCGTTCGAATAGAAACTTTCGGGCATGTGCTCGGATCTTAAAGGAACATCGCTGTAGTAACGGGCCATTATTTCAGCAGAACTAAGTCCTACGGAATGGTCGTCATTCGATACATTGAAAATTTGATACCCAAGACCGTCTCTTTCAAGACACTTTTGAAC
>MDSW01096691.1_pt1 | contig 10015 bp, 12 predicted proteins | sample 811171 | NCBI WGS metagenome assembly MDSW01 (sample SAMN05326641, study PRJNA326480) | marine metagenome | isolation source: seawater | place: Atlantic Ocean: North West | collected 2012
CCGAGAAAAATAACCAAAAAGAAGCCTTAGAAACACAAATAAAAACCCTTCAAACCGAGAAAAATAACCAAAAAGAAGCCTTAGAAACACATCAAACCGAGATTACAAAACTCAAAACCGAGATTGAAGCTTTACAGAAATCTTTAAAGAGAGAATCTATGAGAATAGGCAATAAAAGCAAATAAGCAGCAGGCATCACTCCAACAGAAGAAGAAAAACAAGCACTAGAAGAAGCCCAAAAAGAAGCACGTGGGTCTAATACAAGGAAATTAATCAAACGAACTAGTCTATAAATTACCAATTTTAGTCCTTTGGCGACATCACAGTAGATCAATTTTTTCTACTTTGGAACAGTCTCACTCACTATTCTTAATTAAGATACTATTATTAATTCATAATTCTTATAATTGAATGTACTGCTTGATCTTTGTGATTGTCTTTTTGCCAATCCCTTTTACCTTAAGTAGATCGGTTAAGTTTATAAAACTACCATTTTGATTCCGATAAGTAATTATGCGCCGGGCCATTATGGGCCCAATCCCCGGAATGCCTTCTAATTCGCTTGCTGTCGCTTCATTAATCATCACCTCTTTCATTAAACGATCCTTTTTATTGCTACGTTTACGCCTTTTTTTAGATTTTTTTTCATTACTTTTTTTAGCCTTAATCAAAATACGGCTATTGGGCTTTAACGGCGTTGCTAACTTTAACTGATCTAAATTGGCATTAGGTCGTATCTTTATTGCCTGAATCAAGTCTAATGTAGTCCAATTCGCTGGCACTTCATATACGCCTGGATTTACGACTTCTCCTGCAATATGAATTGTGATTTTAGGCGGAATTTTTTTGACAAAATGTTTGGGTGACGTAATCATCACCTGCTTTGCTGATTGCTGGTTTATATAGGGCTTTAAAACTAAGCCCATTACTATAATAACCCCACAGATTATAAACCACTTTTTCATTAGATGATGCCCTTTATCTTTATTCTACTCTCTTGAGTTTTCCGCTATAATGATAGTTGATGTCACAACAATGCTATGTCTTTTGTGGGGAAGAGCCCTACTTAATCAAACAATCTATTGAACAACTTAAACAACAGCATGCGGCTGCTCATTTGGTTCAATTTTCGGATCAGTTTAATTTAAATGAACTACGTGATTGCGTCAATATGAATTCTCTATTTAGTTCTTCTCAACTCATTTTAATTAAAAACCCCTGGTTTCTGTCAAAAGCACCCTCTGATACTGAACTGTCATTGATTAAATCCATTATCAGTACCATCTCCTCAACCCCACATACACTGGTGATCTATGTATTTGGGGCTATTGACCAACGCAAAAAATTAGCTGCTTTTTTGAAAAAAAATTCTGCTTTTACTATTCATAACCCTTTTAAAGAGTGGGAACAAGATAAAATCTTTCAGTGGCTCAAAGCAGCGCTTCAAACACGGCACAAAACCATTGACCAAAATGCCTTAATTGCACTTGAACAAATTGGTGGTACCCAACTCCAACTCTTGTCCAATGAATTAGATACACTCTGTCTTTATTTAGGCGATAGAACTCATATTACAGTGGATGACATTAAAGCCATGTCTGCTGATCAAAGTGCCAATACCTTTAATTTAATCGAAGCGTTACAAACGGGTCAGAGCGCAGCGATTACCCATTGCCTCACACTGCTTTTACGTAGTGGTGAAGATCCGATCCGGTTATTGGGTCTGATTGTAAGTCAAATTCGATTATACATTCAATTGCTACAACTACAAGCGCAACGTTTACCTGCAGCAAGTATCGCTAAATCACTTGGAAAAAGTCCCTATTATATTCAAAAACTTCTTCCTTCGCTCACCAAAGCGTATCAACTTCCCGATCTTATTCAACGGTTACAAGAACTGGCAAACGCTGACTTTGACATCAAATCTGGCAGAAAAAAACCTGTTGATGCTTTACGTCTTGCATTATTATAATTTTCTTCAGGTTATAACTTCATATACTTAAGTGGATTAACTGGCTTGCCATTCTCTCTAACTTCAAAATGTAAATGAGGACCCGTTGCATAGCCTGTATCTCCGACTAAACCAATTTCATCCCCTTTTTTAACAAATTGGCCTTTTTTTACCATAAGTCTACTGGCATGGGCATAAAAAGTGGCAACGCTACGGCCATCAGACTTCCTTTTTCCATGATCAATAATGATCATTTTACCGTAGCCCCGATACCGTGCTTTTTGGCCTGAAAACACTACTTTCCCTGAATCTGCAGCATAAATCCGGGTTCCTTTTCGTGCGGCAATATCAATCCCATTATGACGAATCCACTTTTTGGCAATGGGATGCCTTCTCATACCATACCGAGATGATAGCCAACCACTTGCCGGTCGTCTCATTATCCCTGTCCCCCAATATTTTGTATTTTTTTCAGCTAACTTTTTAATTAAATCTTCTACTTTTTTTGAAGCCTCTTCTAACTCTTTATTTTGCTGCTCTATTTTTCTTATTTGTTTGCTTAACTGATTAATATAGCGATGGTGTTGTTGTTTTTTTTGTGATAATACCTGTTTTTGTTTTAATATATCTTGCTCTAATTTTTTAATATTATAAGTATGTTTCTTTAATTGACTTTTTTCTTCATTTAACTGCTTTAAATCTGCTTGTATTTGATTCATCAATTTTATATCTTGATATAATATTTGTTCAAAATAAACAACAGACTCTGTGGCTTCATTAATTGTTTCTGGTAAAAAAAGTAACGCCAACATTCCCCCTTCATTTACTTTATATACTTGTTGTACCTGTTCTGCCAAATGCGCCTTATTAATTTGAAAATTATGTGACAGCTGATTAATTTTTTGCTCTGCTTGTCCTTTTTTATTTTTAATTAGTTTTAATTTTTCTTGTGTTTTTGTTAACTCCATCTTAGTAAACTTAAGTTCTTTTTTTACAACAAACAACTTTTTTTGGGCATTCTTTTTCTCTATTTTTTTGGGTTTTAACTTTTGATTATTTTGTTGAATTGTTTTTTTAATTTGTGCGAGTTCTTTTTTGGTGCTATTAATCGTATTTAATGCATCACTAGGCCTTTCTATAGTGAAGAGGATGATTCCGATGAGTCCCCAAAGCGGGGTAAACTGTGTAAATAGTCTCATTTCTTTATTATACAGTCTTATGATCTAATCGTTTACTTGCGATTTGATTATTGCTTTTTTTTAAATAAGTCTTTAGTTCTCTTATGTCGTTGAAAACTCACTGCAAATCGATGGGCTTCATCTCTTACACGTTGCAATAACTGTAAGCCCGGATCTGATTTCAATAATTTAATTGATTGATCATTATTGACCATAAAAATAGATTCTTCTTTTTTAGCTAATGCTAAAATATCAATAATAGGCCCTAGTCCTAACTCATTGAGTGCCTGATAAGCAAAATTTAACTGTCCTTTTCCGCCATCAATTAAAACTAGATCAGGTAATGGCTCCTGATCTGCAAACGCCTGCTGAAAGCGACGACTGACCACCTCTTTCATCGCTCTAACATCATCACTTTTTTGACTGACTGTTTTAATATTAAAACGACGGTAGTGAGTTTTATTGGGCTGCTCATCAGTAAAACAAACTGCGGACGCAACAATATTACTTCCAGAAAGATGAGAAATATCAAACCCCCAAATTCGTTGCGGCATTTTCGATAATTTAAGTTGTGACTTTAATGAATCTAATCCATTACCTTGTGGCGTTTTCTCTGTTTCGGCTACAGAAATTCGTTGAAGTGCAAATAATGCATTCTTCTTTGCCCGCTCTAATATTGTATATTTAAGACCTCGTTGTGGTTGTGTCATTTTAACATTTGGAAAATAATATTGAATCACTTTCTCACAGCACGTGACGATCTTCGAATCAATAATCAGCTCTTTTGGCTTTTGTAACTGTACCTGTTGATCATTTTCAATTGCTTGCGCGACTATGAACTCATCACCAACTTTATTTTTTTTACTATTCTGATAGCCATTTTGACGAATTAGTTGTCCATGAATCAGTTCTTGTACTAAAATATAATAATCTGTTTTACTTTCTACTAACACCCACACTTGAATCGGATGTGTGACTTTAATATCGACGGTTTGGCGTTCTTTTAATTGGTCTATTTTGATGATCATGTCTCGATACTTTGCGGCCTGTTCATACTGCTGTTCTACTGAATAGTCTCTCATTTGCTGTATAAGCTGTTTTTTTACTTTTTGATGATGACCCGTTAATAATAAACGAACCCATTCTAGCTGTTCTTGATATGCTGGTGTTATCGTTTTATCAATACATGGCCCCAAACACTTTTGCATATCTAATAAAATACATTTGGGTTGCAGGGTATGCATTGTTATTTTTTGCTTACAGGTTCGTAATAAAAATAAATCTGCTAGTAACTGTTCCATTTTTCGTGTCGATCCCAATGACGGATACGGTCCATAATAAGTGGCCGCATCATTTTTTTTCTGACGGACTATCTTGACTTTGGGAAAATTTTCATTGGTAATTTTAATATAAGGAAAACTTTTATCATCTTTTAATAAGATATTATATTTAGGTTGATATTTTTTAATGAGCTGCTTTTCTAAAATTAATGCTTCACTTTCTGTGTCTGTCAAAATATACTCAATTGTAACAATCTGAGCAACCATTAATTGTGTTTTAATATCTATCGCTTGTTTTGAAAAGTATGATGAAACACGGGATTTAATATTTTTTGCTTTCCCAATATATATAATTTCCCCCTCTTTATTATACATTTTGTAGATTCCAGGTTGATCTGGAAACGTCTTAACTTGTGCCTTAATGCTATTTTTTAGTCTTTGTACTTTTTTTAGCGTCTTTGGGCTTTTCTTTTTCTGCTTGGACATCTACCTTTATTGCGATGTTAACTTCAGCATGAATATTAACACCGACAGTATACTCCCCTATTACTTTTATTGGTATTGCTAAACGAATATCATATCGGTCAACCTCTACTTTAAATACTGCATTTAACTCTTTTGCAATATCCGCACTTGAAACGGATCCATATAGCTTTACTTCATCATGAACCTTATGCTTAAACACAATCGTTTTTCCATCAATTTCAGTTTTAACTGCTTCTGCTTTTTTCTTCAATGTTTCTTCATGTACTTTAGCCTGATCTTTAATTTTTTCAATATAGGTCATATTTTCACTTGAAACTAATACGGCTAACTTTTGGGGTAGAAGATAATTTCTAGCGTATCCTAACTTTACTTTTTTACGCTGTCCAATTTTAAATTGGCCTTTTTTTTCTTCTTTAAAAATTACCTCAACTTCTTTACTCATCTTACTGAACGCTCCTTACCCTTACTTTATCTCTGAATCAATTAATCAATACAATAAGGCACTAAGCCCATATAACGTGCGCGCTTAATCGCTTCTGCTAACATTCGCTGGCATTTAGCGCACATCCCTGAATTTCTTTTTGGTACAATTTTACCCCGATCAGTAATAAACCGTTTATAGCGGAAAACTGCTTTATAATCTAAAGATTCTATTTTTGCGACACAAAATGGACAGGCGCGTCTCCGTTGTGTTCTATTTTTAATTTGGACTTGATGTTCTTTCTTTTCCATTCACTACTCTCCTTACTTTATACTTGCTCTTTTTCAACAGGTACCTGAACCTCTTGATTATTTATTTGATCGGCGCGATCTAACATCTGAATATTATTCGCGACAATTTCAATTGATTCACGCTGAACGCCTTCACGCTCATAATGATCAACCTGTAACGCGCCCTCTACGGCAACTAGCTGCCCTTTTCTCATATATTGCCCCACAATTTCAGCCAATCGTCTCCACGCAACAATGCGATGAAAGTCTGTGACTTTTTCTCCATTTTCATTCCGTCTTACTCTATCGACTGCAATTGTAAATCGGGCAACAGCAATACCAGACGCTGTTGTTCTTACTTCTGGATCTCGTGTTAATCGTCCAATTAATGTTGCTTTATTATAATGATTCTGACTCATCTGTTATTTTTCTCCTAAAATGGGATATCCTCTTCAACTGGCTCACCAAATTCTGGCGGACTTTCTAGTGTTGCTTTTGTCACGCTTTCTGAATCTGAAAAATCAAACGACTCTTTTGGAGACGCCAATGTTTCGATTGAAGGTGTTGCTTCTGAATTTGCTGCTGTAGCCGCTATTTCTGAGCTACCAATACCCTCTGCAGCTACATTTGTCTGCACCTCCATATTACCAGCCCCCAATGCACTTCCAGTAGTACTTGTTATGCATAACTCTTTTGCCACTACCTCGGTCACATAGTGACGAACCCCATTTTGGTCATCATACTGCCGATTATGAATTTGACCCTCTACTAATACGACGTTCCCAATCGCTAATTGTTCAGATTGCGTCGCCAACTCTCCCCAACACACCACTTGAATCTGATCTGATTGACTTTGTATTCCATCTGCTCGCGCCGGTCGACGTACCTGTAATGAAAAGTTAGCTACAGATTCACCTGAATTGGTTGCTTTAACATCAACTGCTGAGTCAACTTCACCCAACAACACAATCCGATTCAAGCTACCCATTAGCGGTTCCCCTTTGAGGATCTGAGTCTACTATATTAGCAAACTCGCTACTTTCAAGCTTAATATTAATATAGCGCAACACAGACTCTGTCACTCGTAACTTCTCATTTAATTCTGCTAAAACAGCATTATCCGCTTTAAACTGACATAATGCATAATATCCTTGCTTATTTTTTTTAAACTCTGTTCCAAGATCTCGTAACCCTAATGATTTAAATGTAATGACTTCGCCACCCGAACTTTTAATCCAGGATTGAATATTGTTGTTAATTTTATTGGTTTCTTCTTCCCCTAAATTAGGCTTGATAATATATAAAATTTCATACTCTTTCTGCATCTATTGTCTCCTTAACTCATCCCTGATTATCTTTTTATATTCAAAACAGATATAGATTATACTAAAATCATATCTTAAAGTAAACCTATTTGCCTAGTATTGATGAAAGCTTTTATTAAAAGATCATTGCAAATGCCCTACGTCTACTTTTTGTCATCAAAACTGCAAATAGGACGGCTTACTATTCCTTAATAATTGTATAAGGTGTTAATGTCGTTTCTTTTGCTATTTTTCCATTCTTTATATATGAATACGCCCCCACAACACATCTACTTCCAATTTTTGTATTTCCATCAATCACTGTAAATGGCTCAATAATAGTATCCTTGCCAATTGAGACCTCAGACCCGATGAATGTGGTATGGGTATCAATAATCGTCACGCCTTTATCCATCATTTTTTGATTATTGTGCTGATATAATACCTTGTTAATTTGAGCTAAATCTCTACGCGTATTTACCCCGACTGCCTCTTCTTCATTCGCCATACAATACGCTGAAACCCTATGTCCTGCGGACTTAAGAATATGCAACAAATCTGTCAAATAATATTCGCCCTGCTTATTACCTGAATCAATATTTTTTAAATACTCAAATAATAATTTCTGATTAAAAATATATGCCCCCGTATTAATTTCTGTAATCTCTAATTCCTGACGCCGACATTCCCTTGCCTCTTTAATCCCTTTCACGACGCCATTTTCTTCACGAATAATACGACCATACATACCTGGATTGTCCATATTGACAGTCAAAACAGTAACCGCGGCATTTTCTTTGTGATGCACAGCCACCATGCCCTTCAGTGTTTTCAGCTGCAGCAACGGACAATCTCCGGCCAAAACAAGTATATTCTGATTATTATCCCCCTTGATATGAGAGGCAACCTGCATCACCGCATGACCTGTCCCCAGTTGCTGTGCTTGGTTGACATAAGTCACTTTTGGATTTTTGATAACCTTTTTTACAGCCTCTGCTTGATGTCCAACTACTAAATAAATTGTTACTGCTCCCATTTGATCCACCACATCAACGACATAATTAATAATGGGCTTTCCTGCGACTTGATGGACGACCTTTAATTGATCTGATTTCATGCGTGCCCCTTTTCCTGCGGCTAATATGATGGCATTTAAGTTATTTTTCTTCATTTGATTTTTCCTTGTATTTTTATTATTAATATTTTTACTTCTCAAACCTAGACGAAGCGCCCATTCAAATAGTATCATTAGTATGTATTCTAATTCAAAACATTTGCTTATTAAGGAGGCTTAATTGAAAAAATCCATTAAATGTCATCATATGTCTATTACTGATGGTTTAAAAGACTATGCAGACTCTAAATTACATCGCATTGAAAACTTCATCAACTATATTGAATCTATTGCTATGGATTTAGATATTGATCATTACTCTACTGACTCTGAACAACATAAAGCCTCCATCCTGGTACATGTTCCTGGTACATTTTTAAAAGCATCTGAAACATCCGATTCCATGTATGCCAGCATTGATTTAGTCATGGATAAAATTTATTTGCAATTAAAAAAATATAAAGATAAAGCAAACAGTCATCGTGATGACCCTAAACATTTGATTAATGAGGATAAACCTAAACGCTCAATCTCAATCGCTAAAAATACCACTAAAGGCATTCGATTTGTGAAACAACCCATGGAACCTGAAGAAGCAGCCGATTTAATGGAGCGTGAAGAATTGCCCGTCTTAGTTTTTCGCAACTTAACTGACGAACTGGTTAATGTTTTGTATCGCCGTGGAGATAGCCATATTTTTGAGCTTATTGAAGTAAAATAGCTTCGCTTTTTTTATAAATATATTTTTTATATTGCCCATGCTATAATTCATAGAATGAGTAATTATTTAATTCCTAAAGGGTACAGTGATTATATTCCTGCTGAATCTAAACTAAACTCACAAGTGTTAAATGTACTCAGTACGTGTTATGAATCTAATGGATTTTCTTTAATAACGACTCCTACTGTAGAGTTCTTTAGTAGTCTAGAAGTGGCTATGGCGCCTACATTACGCCAACAATCTGTTAAATTTCTGGACACTCACGGCCAATTAGTGACACTCAGGCCAGATCATACCGTGCCCATTGCACGCATTGTGGCGACTCGCATGAAAGCTGAACCCTTACCCCTAAAACTTTATTATCAATCACCTATTTTTAGACAAAATAATCAAAATAATGGCCATGATATTGAAACCTTTCAATCTGGCCTTGAATATATTGGAGACGCTACAATTAATGCCGAAATCTCCCTACTTACAACCTGTATTGAAGCGCTTTCCCAATCAGGACTTAACCACTTTCATATTGATATTGGTCATACAGACTTTATTCATGACCTAGCTGACCATCAACAAGCTGCCTTATTAAATGGAGACTACCTTTCACTTGGTTATATCCCTGACCGTGGTAATATTGATATTGTAGGTGAACACGCTCAATTACAAGCGCTTCATCAGCAATTAACCCAACTTAAACTTAATGACTATGTTACTTATAATAAAGGGCTAGTCAAAGGACTACACTACTACACTGGTATCCTATTTGAAATTTATACCCAAGACACTAAACAGGTGATTGCTTCTGGAGGACGATATGATACCCTACTAAATCAATTTGGTTATAATCAACCTGCCGTAGGATTGGCATTTAACTTAAGCCTCTTATTGGAGCAACTATCATGACGCCTGTTATTATTGCTGTTGCTAAAGGATACTTACTGAAAAAAACAATTGAACGCTTAGCCCAGTTAGGCTATATGTTTTCAGAAGATGTAACTACATCGCGTAAACTATTTATTGAAGATAACTCTCAAACGATTCGATTACTGCTGATTCGACCTTGGGATGTTCCGGTTTATGTGAGTCAAGGGGCTGCCGACTTGGGTGTTGTCGGGCATGATATTTTGCGAGAGCAAACACCCAATGTGCTGACATTATCTGATCTTAAATTTGGCAAGTGTGCCTTAGTCATTGCTGGACCTACTCCTTTATCTCCTCAAGAACTTCCCCATCATTTACGTATTGCAACTAAGTTTATGCAGTCTACTCA
>MDSW01000238.1_pt1 | contig 10014 bp, 9 predicted proteins | sample 811171 | NCBI WGS metagenome assembly MDSW01 (sample SAMN05326641, study PRJNA326480) | marine metagenome | isolation source: seawater | place: Atlantic Ocean: North West | collected 2012
ATGAAAGATTACACGAAAGATGGCAAGATATTGCACGTAGAGAAATTGATTTGTTGTTACAACGTGGTTGGATTTTGGGCATGACTTCCGACTTAAAGGAGGTCGAGGTTGACAATTGAACCATCTTCTAAATTCAACCCCTCTCTCAGAAAAAGATCAGCTATTACTTCGATAACTTCTACGTGACGAGTGAGATCTGGAATTAATATTGCACAAGGAATTTTTTCCGAATTATTTGCATATATTTCAGCTCGAAACGCAGTTGCTCCACCGAAAGAACGACCTTCTCTGAGAAATCCTCTAATTCGAAAAGCCTCGATAGAAGATGTATCAATTGTAGCGACAGAATCCATGAGATTTGAATCCAAATCCAATGTGTCTATACCTGCCTTTTGACGCAATGCAATATATTTGCATAAGTCATTATTTTCAACATGCACATTCAATGTACCAGGCCAAGCGGTTGCGCCTATAATTTGTCTAAATTGGTCTTGGTAATGCGATTGAGACATGAAAACTGCCGCTCTCCCAAGCCCACTGGACACTGTCCCTTTGAGGTGCATATTGTGGTGCGAATCGTTGCAACATTTACTTATTCCGTATAATTGGTTCAGAGAGAAATTTGTCCGCCTTCATTTCCGATGCTCCAGCCATATTTTTGTAGAACTTTATTTTCTTCTGAATTTGAAACTAGAAGAGGATTTGTATGGTTTAGATGAATGAATCGAATATCCAATGATTCATTTGTTTTCTTGCCTATTCGTTCCAACGAATCAATTATCGGAGGATGAGGAACGTGCTCCTGATGATTTATCTCGTTTGATGACCAGAATGTTCCATCGATAAGAATGACATTTGTTTCAAGAGTTTGGAACCAGTCAAGAACAGTTTCTTCTCCCACCATTCTCAACGTTTCCTCCCAAGAGTCATGATCGGGGAGAAAAAGGATTGATTTTGAAGGTCCTTTAATGATGAATGCATGCGTATCTGTCCATTCATCACGATGAGGTACTTGGATTGGAGTAATAGAAATAGAGTTTGATGTTTCAATTTTTTCACCTGAATCGAATGGACATGGAATCAAAGTTCCATTTTGTATCATTGTGTTCCATCTAGGTGTCTTTTCGAGTAAATTAATCATTGATTTACTAGCATGAATTCTAATTCCTTTTGCTCCAATTGCTTCTCTGCCAAATAATCCGATACCATCTACATGACCTAGATGCCCGTGAGTAATCCAGATGTCCGTTACTTTCTTTTCTTTATCTGGTATCATTCTTAATTGCCGGCTTAAATCTCTTGAGACATCGAAAAGATGCAAATGATTTTCATCTAACACACCAAGAGAAGTGGGAGATAATTGAGTTCTAGAATTAGAATAAAAATTGCATGTTTGACAATTACATCCAGGGTGAGGGACTCCGCCATCTTGAGCAATTCCTAGAATTACCGCCATTGGCTGGTTGTCCATGCCATCTGCGCTACGCCCCTTCGTTTGAACGCAGCGATGAACGGAACCATCATGGTCGCTACGAACCTCCCAGTTGCATGGCGAAGGAACTCGGTTGGATGAGAGAACGATTCGAAGAGCTATCTAAATCGGGTTTGAATTGGGACCCTCCTGTCCTTGAATCTGCTAATTCACCTCGTGTAATTATTGACGGAAAAGATACGATAATGCTGTCTGCTAATAATTATCTCAATCTTTCAACACACCCTCGAGTCGTTGAAGCAACAATTGCTGCAACTAGAAAATATGGTGCAGGAAGTGGTTCAGTAAGAGCAATTGCTGGGACCATGGATCTACATCTTGAGGCTGAAAGAGTCGCTGCAGATTTCAAGGGCGTTGAGGCCGCATTGATCTATTCAGCAGGTTATACTGCTAATGTTGGACTAATCCCTACTTTGGTAAATGGAAAGCAAGATGTAATCATTTCAGATGAACTCAATCATGGTTCAATTATCGATGGTGTTCGTTTGACTAAGGCTCAACGTGCAGTATACCCTCATAATGACGTAGGTGCATTGGAAGAAGTTTTGAAACAAAATCAAGATGCGGATCGAAAATTGATTATTACTGATGGGGTCTTTAGCATGGATGGAGACATAGCCCCATTAGACGAAATAGTCGATGTAGCTGAAGAATATGATGCAATGGTTTTCGTCGATGATTGTCATGGCGAAGGAGTCTTAGGAGAAGGTCGAGGAATTGTAGCTCATTTTGGCCTCCAAGGCAGAGTAGATTTTGAAGTCGGGTCTTATTCTAAAGCAATGGGCGTGCAAGGAGGGATTGTTGCAGGAACTGAACAGATGAGGCTCCATGCATTAAATCACAGTCGTTCTTGGTTACTTTCTGGGAGCCAACCCCCTGGCGTTGCTGCTGCTCAAAAGGCTGCTGTTGAGGTAATCATGGATGAGCCTGAGCATGTTCAGAAACTGTGGGAGAATACCAATTATTTCCGTAGCGAATTAGAGTCCTTGGGATTTGATACAGGTGTATCAACAACTCCGATTATTCCGGTTATGTGCGGGGAATCAACAACCGCAAAACGTCTTTCGATGGCAATGAGAGACTCGGGGGTTATGGTTGGTGCAATTGTGTTTCCGATGGTGGCTAGAGATAAGGCTAGAGTTAGAACTCAAATGTCTGCAGGGTTGACTCGTGATGATTTAGACGAAGTTCTTCGTGCATTCGAAAAAGCAGGAAAATCAATAGGACTAATCTGAAGGTTCATCAGTGATTTCATCAATTGCTGCTAGTAAATCTTCGTCTTCAGACTCTCTCTTTTTTCCTACTTCCAATGGCCCTTCTATAGGCTTCAATCCCCTTGCCATTCGATCTAACATTCTCCATCTGGGAGCATAAGATAGGTGTACGTAAAGAGGACCGGGTGCAATCATTAGCATCCAACCAATTTCTTCTGGAATACCCAATGTTGGTTCCAATATAGATGCTGTAAACAGAATTAGTCCAATGAATGGAATAGGGAAAATGAACTTTCTTTTTTGGTCAAGACGGAGTGGTATTCGTTTGGTAATTGCCACCATTATTGCGCTAAATCCTCCAAGAATTCCGCAAATCAATATTATTGAAAGTGATGTAATTGCCCAAGTTCTGGCAGAATCGGAAATAGATTCTCCTACAGATGTTTGTTCCATTAGAGTTGGTGCCAATAATGCTAGAGAGATTAGAACTCCATAGAAAGCGCCAACAAAGGTAGGATGTGAGAGTGTTAGCGGCCAACGTAGGAAGAATTGGCTTAGCGTCCCACCTTCGAACATCTCTCGTTGTTCATCAGGCAAGGCCGCAATTCTCTCACGCCACTCTTCCACGAAACCTTCGTCTGACTCTCCAGACCTATGACCGTTGCCGTCATTCTTCAGCATCTAGGCCCGAATGGGTGATGTTTTTCTTTTTGCCAAGAATCTCTTTTGCTCTACTCATCTGTCCAAATTCGATTTCTACTTGGCCTGGACTTGTGTCTAACCATTCACGATCTAGCAGGCTCTCTGCTTCCATTTCCCGAATCCGGGCATCTTTGAGGGTAGGGTCGTGTTCAAATTCTTGTGTTCTAGACAAAATCAATGCTTGATTGATAAAAAACTCCATTTTTTTACCTTCCTTTTCAGTCAAATGTGTCCCAAGTTGCATGATTTTTTCATCTTCATCATCTATGAGGATCGATTCATTCGTTACTTGATTGAAATCAAAAGTAATATTTGCAGTTAATGGGAGTTCTACCCATCGTCCTAACACGTCCTTAACTCTTGTTTTGGTGCTTTCTCCTTCATCAGCCGGATGCCACGGATGCCCTTCATCAACTCCTATATGTTCCAGAATTTTTCGATTGATTCTGATTTCTAGATGTCTATTCACTCCAATTACAGTAGGGATGAATGAAGTGATGATAACTAAGGTTCCTACAAACTGATTTTTAGGTAGAATTAGGAGTCCAACAAAAGCAGCAAGAGCTCCAATAATTAAGGCCCAAATCGGAATGTTATTCTGTACAGTCTCATCCTTGATTTCTTGGATTTCCCAGAGTGGTAAGGTATTATTCATCATTTCACCTGTTTGAATTTGTGTACATTTTTCTTCCAATAGGCGGAACGTGTATTTCTACGAAACGAGTGATACACTTCAAGCGCTTGAACCCTCTCCTCCTCCGTTCCCCCAGTTGCACCAAATAAATGGGGTTCTGTAGCGTTATTTAGGAGGGGGGTTCAAGAGGGGTTGAGTCCGCATTCGGTTGAGGGTTCTGTGATGGCGGAGCTTGCAGATGGAGATATTACCGAGAGGCGCCGTGGTGGCCCTGGTGTTCTCGCTCTGCTTATGTTGGATGCCACAAGGTCTCGTTTTAACGGCCATCTTCGTATTGAAAGGGCTTCACGTGACGGGTTTGTAGGGAATTTAGGTATAATGGATGGTATGCCAATAATGGCATTATCTTCTGACATTAATTCCTCTACAACTGGTGGGAAGCAAGCTATGGAAATTTGCCTTAAAGAATCTGCAATGGACGACGCTCGAATATCAGTTCACGAAGGAGATCATATTCCTGAATCAATGGATTTACATCCTCACTCTAGACTTTTGAAGTCTGATATCCAGAATTTAGAAGAGCAACCTTGGTGGTCAGACACTAGACATCAAGATTTAGTTTCATTAGGGAGAACCAAGAGTCGTTGGACTAGTATTGAAACTGAGTTCTCTAGGGAAGGAGTTGAAGAGTTATTGTTTGAAGAACCAGTTGCTCCAGTTATGGTCTCAGAAGGCCCATCATTTGGACCTGGACAGAGTTGGCTAGTCGATGATGAAGTTCCAGATAGCGTGTTGGGAATTGCTTCTAATCTAGTTTCTCTTGGGCGTCCTCTTTTGGTTTTCAGCCGCCTTCCTAATAATCGACTTAGAAGCAAGTATGCAATACATGAATCGTCATCAATTAGGCTTACTGAAAGACCCTTAGAGAAGGGAGATATTGGCCCTAGCCTTGAAGGAATAATGAAAAAAATTGAAGATTTTTTATTCGCGAATCCCCGTGCGGTCGTAGTTCTTGATGGGTTAGAATTTTTGATTGGGTTGCATGGATTTGATCGTGTATACGATTTTTGTAGAAATTTGACAGATTTAGTTGCTGAATCAGATGATCTTCTACTTTGCCCTATTGATGGACTTGCAATGTCTCCACAAGAGAGGGCACTATTACAAATTGAAATGCAAATGTTGGATACTCATACTGCTGCAATGTGGGCAATCCAAGGAGCTAAATTAGCTGGACATCCATTCATTATTCATGCTATGACTACTACTGCTGAGCCTAGGGTAATAGAAGTTCTAGAAGACCCCGTTGAGTCTAACGATGAAGAAAAATTGGAAGAACTCCCTGAACCTATAGAAGACATTCGAACTGATATTGGTTCCTTAATTGATCAATGGAGAATTGAATCAACCGTCGAAGAAGTAGACGCTTCTACTCCTGAATTTACTGAAGATATTGTTGAAGAAGTGGACATTGAAACTCCTGTAGAAGAAGAAGATTTTGTTTTGCCAGATTGGGCAATAGAACCATCTCCAAACATGTCGGATGAGATTGTGAATGAAATCGAAGGAAAAATTGAGATTGAAACGGATATTCAAGATGAAATAAAGGTCACTTCTGTACCTTCAAGTCTCTCTGTTTCTCGTCCAACAAAGAAGGTCGCTAGAAAGGTTAAACGGACTGGACCAAGGGCTGCTACTGTTGATCATAAACCCAAGGCTAGGGTTAGAAAAAAATCCGCGCCTCTTGATCATTCGATAAGAGCAGATGGCCTTAGGGACGCAGCGGAAAGATGGCGTGAGATTGTAGAATCAAGAACTCAGGAGATTCAGTTAGAAGCAATTCCGAAAACCGGTAAGGATATTCCTGAATTCATAGGGGTTCAAAGCAAATCGGATGATGCTAGTGCAGATATACTCAGAAATACTCGTGAAATTGATGGCGTTTGGTTACCTAAGGGGCTTGAAGATGCACGACGTCATGAGATTGTGCACTCAACCTCCCGCCATTCTAATGACTCTGAAGTTGTTCGTGAACCTCCTTCTTCTGCAAGAGAATTCGCCTCTGCAAAACATCGCCAGAAAAGAGATTTCTCTGCACCAAAATCAGCAAAAATGGATTCAACTGAACTTCCCGATGATTTCTATGAAAGATTAGCAATTTTGGTTGAGAAAGGGGGTAACATTGGAGAGATAATGGCTAGTGTTGAGAGGTCACCATCTGAAGCCCTAAAGAAATTAGAACAATTGGAGGGCAAAAAATGAGTCGACGATTGTCTGATGTAGTTCGTTCAACTAAGGAACGTTTTGGGGAGAAACATGCTCCAGTCAAGCCAACTTCTCCTTCCTTGGAGCATTATATTCGTCGACGAGAAGGACCCAGGGGTCTTTCTACTGTTGATGATTTATTGGGCCGTTCAGATCCCAAAGGAGCTGAAAGAAGATTATTGGGCGAAGAACGAGAAGGTGATTTTGTTTTAGATGGAATCCGCCGACTTCGTGAAAATTCTTCTAACCGCAATTCTGTTCAAAATACTCCTGGGCGTTTGTTATGGAGACAAGTTCTTGATGAACACAGAGGAATAGTTAGTCCAGAATTTAATGAAACGTCTTCATCAGTGGAAATAACCTCTGAATCATCTGAGCAGGTTTATTCTTGGCCTCTAGTACACGAGCCCCGCCCATCACTATCGTGGTCACGTTGGCACACCTCCCCCGAAAATCATGCAGTTGCTAGAGGTGCAGATTTGATTATGGAAGAACCGGGTCAACGCCTCAATCCATTTGTTGTAGTAGGGGGGGCAGGTACTGGTAAAACGCATTTCATTTCTGCTCTTGCAAATAGTCTACAGAGTGTCATGCCTCATAGAGCAGTCTATCGAATTGAAGGATCTACTCTTATGGAATGTCCAATGGGTTCTGAAGAAGCATTCCGACATGCTGGAGCCATTTTAGTTGACGACATCCATGAGGTTCTGAAACATCGTACAGATGATGTATTAGGGCGCCTTTTGCATATTGCATTGGATTATGGAGTACAGATTGTTTGCACTACTAGGTCCCTTGATTCCTTTGATTCAGTTCCTTCAAGTTCATTGAGAGAAGTACTTACTGGGGCAGCAATCGGCACTCTTGATGAACCTAGTATCGCTACATTAGTTGCACATCTTAGGAGGAGGAGTATTGCTGCTGGTGCTTCTGTAAGCGAAGAGATTCTGACTTCAATAGTCGAACATTCGCCTACATGGGCAGGTTCAGTAAATTCACTTCAGGTTGTGTTGTCATCAATTTCTGAAGGCGATATACCAGTGAGTAAATCTGAAGTCTCCATTTTATTGGAAGGTCGTAGTTTAACCCCTCGAACGGATGAATCATCAACATGGGATGCAGAAAAAATTGGTAAACAAATGGTAGAGGATGTGTTAGATGAGGTTCTACCTCGTGGCTTTGAACCCGAAGTAGAATTAACTCCTTCTTCTGAATCTCTTGCTGAAGACTCCTGGTCTCCTCCTAGCTGGGAACTTCCTAGTGGACGTCTGATTCCATCTAAAGAGCCAATTTCTTCTACTCCTTCTTCAGGTATTTCACAAAGCTTAGGCGGAAAAATCGAAAGCAGATTTTTCGATGCAGAGAGTGAGTTACATCGAAGAAGATACGCGCTTCATGAAATTGAGAGTGAGTTGGCAGGAATCCAAGAACGAATGTCTTCTACAACTCCAGGCGACTTAGTTGCACTTACTGATCGTTTGTTAGCATTGGAAGGCCAGTTGGAAGCAATTACTGAAACTCCTCTTGGAGAAGATGTAGGTCCAATTTCACCCTTTGATCCGTCTGATATTACAGTAGAAATTCAGTATCCGATATTACAGCCTGCGCCTGGTCAAATTCCATTCCATCAAAATAAAGCCCAATCAAACGGAACAGCTCGCTTGAGAAAGAGACGAGTAAAGATGCCTGTTTGAATCTACCATTCACGAAATCCCTGTTCAGCAACTGCATCTGATTCAATATGTGCTCGAATAGTTTCTCCGTCGATTAAAATAGCATCTGGGTGAACAAGTCCGGGGCATATTTCGATTGTTTTTCTCCATGAAGGGTCATCGCGCACATTTTCTCCCCAAAATGGAAATGCAGAACATTGAGCTGGTTTAACAGAATGAATTTTACAACTTTTATCTTCTTCAATATAGATACACGTTCCTTTATCTGGAGTTGATTTCAAAACAAAACGACCGTCATGGGTTTTTCTGGCATCCTCATCTAACCAAATTTCTACATCTTTATTCATACTTGCAGCAATACGTCTGGCATCTTCTTTAGTAAGGTAAACCAAACCATCCGGTTCATCACAACATCTGCCGCAGTTTGGCAGACATGTAAAGCGAATACCTGCTTCCCACCACTCTGGAATACGTCGTCTCACACCCTCACGAAGTCCTCTCAGGGTTCAAACTTCACGGTTTTCACAAAGAAAATACATGCGGAGGGTTCTTGATGGGAACTCTCTGGTTCCATTCTAACACCGAGGGGGAGCATGTCCGACGAGAATGTATTGTTTGAGGTCAAGGACTCACATCTTGATACTGGTATGAGGGGGATTCCAGTAGGAACCTGTCGTACTTCGTTTGTTGATCCGATTGATGGAGTTCATTATGCTGGATACCCAATTGCTGACCTTGCTGACATGGACCCAGAAGATGCAGCATTTCTTCTGTTCAACAAGCGTATTCCAAATCAGAAAGAATCGCAAGATTTCAGACAAGACCTAATTTCTCGTTCTAATCTTCCATCTGGCTCAACTGATTTATTTACAGCAATTGGCACTGGGGCTGGACATCCAATGGATTGGCTTAGCATAGGAATTATGTCTCTTGGACGTGGCGAAGTAGAGAACGATGTTTTCTCAGATGCAATGAACCTCATTGCATGGATGCCTGAATTAATGGCACGATTGTTCATGATGAGAGGTGGTAGGGGTGAATTGGCTAATCCATCAAATCCTTCTCTTGGAATGGCGGGAAATTTTGTTTCAATGTTAGGAATGGAAGGCGATGATGCTGTACGTGCAGAGAGAATCCTTCGTTCGTTCCTTGTCCTTCATATGGATCATGGTGGAGGCAATCTATCCACTTTTGCTGGGAAGTCAGTTGCATCTGGTCGAGCTAGTCTTTTTGCTTCAATTGCATCAGCAATGAATGCATTAAGTGGGCCTTTGCATGGTCGTGCGAATCAGTCGTGTCTAGAGTTTGTTCAGAAGGTGGGAACGTCTGACTCAGATGAGGTAGAATCATTCGTTCGAGGCGAATTAGCGGCAAAACGTCCGATTTTTGGATTCGGCCACGCTGTATTGAGGGCCGAAGATCCTAGAGCAACAGTTCAGATGAAAATCGGAGAGGAAGTTTGTCCTGATGATCCATTATTTGCAACAGTTAGAACACTTCGCGAAGTTGCTCCCCGAGTTTTAGGCGAGAATCCTAAGATTAGCAACCCGAATGCCAATGTAGATCTTGTTTCAGGAACATTACTCCATAATGCTGGATTCCGTAAACCAGATTATTACACTACATTTTTTGGCTGGGCACGCGTAATTGGAATTTCTGCTCAAATTGTTGACGAAAGAAATTCTCGTGGTGGAAAGGGCGTTCCAATTTATCGCCCCAAATATTTAGCACGTGATCAACCAGTTAGGCGATTATAATCATCCTTCTTTGTAGGTTTTTCCTGCTCCACGATGACCAATGAATCGGGGCATTTCCCAAGGAGGTGACCCCTCATCTGCAGTTATTTCTGGCCAAAACAATCTAGGTTTTAATCGATCAATCAATGCTTGCCTTTCTTTGAGATCCATTTCGTCCCAGGTAGGTTCTTGTGAAGCCTGCTTGAATAGTTCTCTAGCATTTTCATCATCTGTGGGTTTAGTCATCATTGCATCAATTTCAGCAGTTAGTGGATGTGTTCCAGGTTTCATCCATCGA
>MDSW01032108.1_pt1 | contig 10014 bp, 11 predicted proteins | sample 811171 | NCBI WGS metagenome assembly MDSW01 (sample SAMN05326641, study PRJNA326480) | marine metagenome | isolation source: seawater | place: Atlantic Ocean: North West | collected 2012
GGACGGCTGTGATGACCTGACTCACGAATCAGCAAGGCCATCCCAGACATCAGCACCGCCCGCACCACCGATGGCTGAGCTCCGGCAAGGCAGAGAAACAACATCAACGCCATGGCCGCCAGGGGAAGCCTCAGGCCAGGCGGCCAGCGGCGCGCCAACATCAGCACACTGCCGAGCAGAACGGAGAGATGAAACCCCGATGCCGCCAGGGCATCTCGCACTCAAAGGGAGGAAAGATATACAGGCAGGAAGAGGACTGATTGCAGGATGCCCTATGCAAGACGGTCAACTTTGTAAGCAACTTCTCCATCTTGACGATTAAGAATGACAATCTGACCAGAGAGCTGAAGTTGATCAAGAACGACTGTCAATTCTGATTCATTGACTGGCAGCTTAGACATCAGCTCAATCCTAGAAACCGTTTCATCAGGAGCTACAAGAGCCGCTTTAATGATTTCTTTTTTAATACGCTCACGCGAATACTCACCAGTATCAATTATTGCTTTAGATACATTTGTTGTATTGCTTACCGAGCGATCCACCTGCACCCGATTATCCATGTAATTACCCTGAACAACCAAGTTTTCCTTGAGCGCAAGAACTTCATTTGTGATTACCTGCTCATCATAGATAGTGGAACTTCCACCCTCCCGCTGCAGGCCAAAGTAACTCCTCGATATATCCTGATAGAAATTAATCGCCGCGAAGGGAAGCTTGACTTTTGAAGCCAAATCTTGAATTTGCCCTCTTTCCCTCACGAGAACCTTAAAAAAGCTCTGCCACTCCGGATCCTTAACAGGCGTATAGCCTGGCAAGCCGGAGCCACCTGCTTTTATATTTTGATCACTACGACGCTCGGCAAGGAGATTCTGCTCGGCTAAATACTCACAACCAGGCGAAAGAAGCTGCATTTCACCCTCGACTAACGACGCATAATTCTTAAACAACGAATTAATATCTGAATTATCAACAAGTATTTTTTTCTTGACCTCAACAAGCTTTTCAGAGATTTCTCTAAGCTTGCGCTCCTTCAGATCGGACTCCTCAGCAACCATTAAATGGTTAAGCCTTTTAAGCTCCTTAAAGTACAGATCCTTCAACTCCCACTCAGGAAAATTGGAAAATCTAAGCCCTGGGAAGAAAGCTATTACACCCAATCCAGCAGCAAAAATTCCAATTACCACAAACAACCAGAATCCACTCAAAATAAACAAAGAGCCAATAACCAAAGCAAGCCCATAGACCGTGCAATAAACATTGACCTTATTTTTTATTTCAGCCTCTCTTGATAGTATTAGGGAGAACTTATCACGAGTAGATAAGCCGTTGTACTTATCACCAGAAAGCTTTTCCTCCGCAAGATCGATCAACATCCTCCTTTTCCTTTCATAAGAAAATTTGGCGAGCCTGCTTATCTCCCTACTTGTAGGAAAAATAGAGTCTTCCTCCACCACAGAGTCTCCGTACCTGACCATGCCCATAAAGCCAATACAGTATTTATAGAGCAATCAAGGCAAGCTGTCATTAAGAAACCGGTTGATTTCATGAAGTTATCAGTCAACTTTAAGCGCAAAATTTAGCACTAGCCTGGCAAACAAAAAAAAGCAATGTGCCCATCACTGAATACACTTTAGGGCTACAAGAATGCAATACGAAGAGTGAGTATCGATGGCGTAGAAAGCTCCATCCTCCCTAATTTTGGCTAAACCTTCACATCCTCCAGGGGTTCATCCAAAGGGAGTCCCACCAGAACTTCAAGCCACGCTTGTCGCTGTCAGGGCAATACCCACGCCGGCTATTCCAGGGATTGCAGAAGTTCCCATCGCCCTGAACACCACGGCGAAAGACGCGGGCCCATTTCTCATCCCACCAGTAGTCAGAGCGATTGCACTTGCTGACGTACTGCGGGTAGACGACGGCCTTCCCTTCGGAAATCAGCTTGCGATTGGCATTTGTGTAAAAGGGCCAGCGTCCGTAGTACAGCTCACCGGCTCTACGGCCAAAGCCACCGGAACCAAGCTCTACAAAACGGATGCTGGCGCCAACGGGCGTCATCTCCTCTAAGCGTCTGGCAGCGACACCACCGTGGCCTTCGACATTGCCTTCGGGTGCATCAATGCAGGCCAGCCTGACCCTGAGCTTCCTCCCGTCTTCGGTCTCCAGACGGACGGTGTCGCCATCAGTCACCGATGTGATGACGGCGGAGACTCCCGGTGTTGTTGATGACTTGACCAACACCCCGCCTCCAACAACAGCCAGCGCTGTAATGGTGAGGAGGGTGCGTTTCATCAGGCGTCAGCAATCCACTTGCAGGCGGCAACGCTGACCGGAATCCATACGACGACGAATAGAGCAACGACAGGCATTGGTCTCTTGTTTCTGAACCAACCCTCGCCGTTTCAACCGGAAACCACCTCCCCAAATCGAGTGATAGCCGCCGGGTAGCCCATCACTCAGTTGAGGGATGCGGCCTGACGGGCTTTGTGGAGATCCTTTTGTCAGAGGTCTTGGCTGATGAAACGGCTCGTTTCGTACTGGTACTGCAAACAGTGGAAAAACCCGGGTGACCACTCGAAGGGCACGGTCTGGACGTACATGGACAACGACGCGTTTGAGCACGCTGGGATCCCACGCCTAGAGGAGGGAATGAACTTGATGATGGGAGGTCATCGCCCTGCGGTGTGCATGCGTGGCATCAAGTGGAAAGCGGCCTGGGAGGACGGAACAACTTTCACCATTCGCTCTAGCCCGCAGGCAACAAAGCCGTTGATGGCATCCATTGCGCAGCGTTGGCGCAACCCGCCACTGACACTGAAAAAGGAGGGCGGCCAACCGTTCACGCTCGAAAACCTAGAGACGCGGACAGATTCATTCGTTTACTTCGTTCGACTGCTGACGTTTGAGGAGACAGCAAGCGGTGCTCGTTATTTCAAGATCGGCAAGGCGACATCCATCCCAAGTCGGATAAAGCAGTTTGGACCTTGTGAGCTAGTCGCCCATGAAGTCCACACGGACAGTCGCGCGGCACTCAAGCGTGAGAAGGAACTGCACAAACAATTTGCTGCTTTTAGGCGTCCAGAGACTGAAATTTTTCTAATGGACCCAATGGAGGTCTTGCAGGTTCGAATCGCAATGAACCGAAGCTGACACCGGCCTAACCAACTGAGCAAAAAAAGACCTCTGGAGATCTCACCTCCAGAGGCCCGTGCCCCTCGTTTGACGACCCTTCAAGACTGCTCTTGCAGGCTTGGTAGCGATAGGCGGAGAGCCGTATGGATTGGTTCGGCTTTGCGAGCCCAGCGAAGACAACCACTCTGAAACCACTGGCTCCAACCCACCTGGCAGAAAGAAGTGGGATGAGCGCCAGAAGCGGGGTGTGAGCCAGGTTTTTTTCTGAGGCGGGTCAGCGGAAAGAGGTCATGTGCCAGAACGTCAGGTGGTTTGTTGAGAATCCTTGGTTCTTCTTGAGAGACCTTCCGCTGCAGCCGTTCTCGAAACATCCAACTATTTTGAGGCACACCTTCTGGCCTGGTGCGGCTCTGGCTCGTCAGTGCCCGATGGGTGCCGGGTTCCGGCGCTCAGTTATTTCTGACGGCCTGAGTCTATGCACCCCTGTCAAGTTTGGTAACCACTTGATACAGCGTCTGGGAAGACCGAAGACCGCTTCTAACACCATCAGCAGTGTCCGTCCAGTGCAGAACCGAAAACGCCGGGTACGTTGAAGGGGTCAAGTCATCTGCTCCGTCACATGGCTCATTCCTGTTGCATCAGCGCAGTTTTGTGGCCAACCCTGGCGAGACAAGCATGATCTGATCAACCCGAAAGGGCACTTGAGATGCATGCCAGTTCTTCCATAAAGGAACCTCCGGCGCAGGTGGGTCGAAACACCTGAACCATCAACAGTCCCTACGGGTCTCCGCTCAACTACAAACCGAGCCCATGGCCACCACTATGAAGGCGGGATTCCCCGTCTGGCAGCTTTCGCCTGCAAATTCACAAAGTGACCAACCGGTCACCTGTGAACTGAAGCAGCTCCAACGGCTGCAACAGCATCAGCTCCGCAGCCCCCACTGCATCGACCTCACGCATGGCTATGGCCAGGGAGGCAACTGAGATGGGGATCCTCGAAAGCCTCCGCGGCTCAGGAAAGCGAACTTTCCCTAATCACGGCCAAACCAAGGAAGTAACTCCAACCCTTGGTCTATTGACCAAGGTCAGGCTGACGAAATGCAGGGGCAGATTCCCTGACAAATTCGGCAGAGACCATGAGTTGATGTGGACAACGGTCCAGGACATCAACACAGGGCAGGAACATCAGGCCCTGTTCAATCTCAAGTTCTGGCCTGATCCGCACTATCTGGAACTTGCTCTCGACTGCCACGTTGCCGTCGAACCCGACAGCAACTTTCTACGTGGCAAAGGTTGGGACCGACAGCCAGAGGAACTGAAAGAGCTGGTGATTCAACGTCTTCAAGACCCGTCACTGGCACCGAAGGACAGCAAACCTCTGATCTTCGACAACCCTCCTCAGACCACCAATGAAGTGGAGAGCAATGCGGTTCCAGACAATGCAGTTGATCACGTCGAGATCGACAACGGCACCATGCATCCCTGCATCCCCGCGATGAATCAGATCGTTGCGGCGGTGGGACGTGAGGCCAAGACCTCTGGCCTCGTGGCGGCTGGATACGTGTTTGTGGCTCCTGAGGTCTTCTTCGAGTCGTGATCACCAACGTGAAAATCACCCAGGTGATTGGCCAGTTCAAACGTTTCGGCAGAGGGCCTGGCCTTTTGATGCGTGGTGAGATCGATGACGGGGCATGCCAAATCCCCGTTCATGGATACCTCCAGACGTTCCCGTTAGGGCTGGTCAGTTCATTTCTGATCGGCCAAGAGGTGAGCTGCTTTCTGCATGGACATGGCCAACGGATGCGAGCAGAGCTTCTGCCATTCGATAACCAGACTGGGCCTGTGCTCAGTCATGTGATCGGCATCTTGGTCCGTCTTGCCAATGAAGCAGGAACCCAGCAGTTGGAGGAATTGCCGATGCTCACGCTGAAGCAATGCAACGTTCTGCCTCCCCCTCCTCAACCTGAAGCCGAGGAACTCAATCGGTTACTTCAGCTAGACATCAATGCGGAGCGACCAGAAGAGGAGCATCCGTTCTGATGCACCAGGCCCCTTCGGGGGCCTTTTTAATGAAATAAAGCCAAATTGACGGGGAACCTCTGCAGTACTTAGTGACCGCGGCGTCCTATGCCTTGCTCGAAAGGCCAGATCCACATCCATCGTTTATGCATAGCCCTTTCACCTGTCTTGCAGATCACCTTTTCGTGAGAGTGAACGGCCCTACGGTCGTTTGAAATTCACAATCAGACCGCGCTCTAGGTCGGCTTTCCGAACGCAATATCTGCTCATACCAGGCAAATAGTCAAGTAACGCTATCTATTAAGACCGTCACCCACAGGAGACACAAAATCTGGGTCCAAAATTTGCGCAGAAGGACTACACATTCACGCCAAATCAGCTCAGGAAATCAATATCCCCTGAGACACCCCAGAAGGCGCTGTGACCAACCCAAAATCCCTTGCAGGCAACATAACAAGGAAAACCTTAAAACGCCGCTCAGAAGCAATCAAAGACTAGGTGCAGAGAGTAAGCCCGGGGCATCCGACACCGGACTTTTAGGCTACTCAATTCATTTTTCTACCCACCAACGCGAGAGCTAACGAGCGGTATTAGTCGTATAGAGACGTATGAAAACCGTATAACAGCCGTATATCACAAATTAAAACCTGATCAGATCAACTGTGGGCCTATAGATCTCGAGCAATAGCTAATTGACGATTCATCAAGTAGTGATTGATAGATCATCAAATACCACTTGATGGATCATCAAACATGGTTGATAACCCGTCAAGCGAAATGGGATAGAGAAACCTGGTCTTCCGCAAGTTGAGCTAGCGGCAAGGACATGGAGATCATTGATTGCTCCCGTTAGTTTGATGTGAGGCACTAGTGACACAATGAAGAAAGCAACCAACTTGCGTCTGACCACGTTCATGGAGATGTCCTGATGAGACTCCGAGGACTTTCCGTTAAGGCACAGACAGAGCAAGATCACACCATTACGCCGCTGCCATCAGGCGCGCGAAGGATGTTTAAGGGTGTCACTCTCTTATTACTGATCGACCTTTGCGAAGCACTGCCCAAGACGACCAAGCAGGGCGGTGAGCTTTACACCAGGCACCACACTGGGCTGCATGATCTGATTCTCGATCGCACCGGGATCTACTGGGACCCTGGTCAACTGAGCAGAACAAAAAAAGAGTTGATCAAATCAGGTGTCTTGCGTGCATCTGCCGACGGTGATCTGGAGATCATTTACGACGCATTTGTAAAACCTGGGCTCTACTCCGAGCGGAAAGAGCGCGAGCGGCTCGCAAAAGAAGTGAAAGCATCTCCGGCTGAGGCAGTTACGCCAGTACCCAGGAGGAGTGAAGCGAAGGCGTTGGGCGAGAGCACTGAGACCGTGATCGCAGTGAAAAAGGAGGACGTTGCTCCCAAGCGCGAGAAGCTACTTGCTGACCATGCCCATGCGAACAGCGAAGCGAAGCGAAGGGCAAAGCGATACGGTCAAAAACGCCTTCAGGACGAGATCCGCAGGGACGAGCATCGAGGTGGCGACAGAAGCTATGCCGCGTGGGAAGAACGCCAGCGGGAGGAAATGGAAGCCTTTAAGCGCAGCATTCAGGAACCAAAGCCAGTCAGCGAAGATCCGCCATCACTCCCCAACCAGGATCTCGAAACCGAGTCGATCGTTATGCGTGTTCGAAGGGAGCAAGAGGAGAACCCCACCCTCCATATGAGCTGGTCAGAACGTCTCGAGTACAACCGAGAGCAGAAAAAGAAAGCGGCTATCGCAGAAGCAGCAAAGCCATTCATGAGTGGCCTCTTTGATCATCCAGAGGAAGAAGAAGATGAAGCTTCCATTCCTCTACACGCATTAGATAGCGATGACGATTGGAGCGGGGAACCAGTCGACGTCGACGACGGTGAGATGTGGTAATCACCTCCATCATTACCGCGGTAAGTCTGGGACGGTAGACATCAAATTGTTAGACGAGGACTATTTCAAGCACCAAAAATAGGCCAATCGCGCTGAATTCAATTGGGTTTGAGTGCACCAGCGTCCTTGCACTTCTGGTGCTTCTGGAACTTGCCTGAGCTGGTCGAGCGGCAGTTATATCGGATCGAACCTGAGCTGGTTGAAGTCTTCTGCCAGTAGTAGCCGTTGGAGACCCTGCCCTCAGCCAAGACAGCGGCAGAAGAAGGGACCGGTACGAAGACAGCCAGTCCCAATGACAGGGGGAGCAGTAAGCGGATCATCTCAGCGACGACGTGAACGGCGATATTCCCAGGGCACCTGGGCTGGCTTGTAAGCCCCCCAGACCCCCAGTCCTTTCTTGGTAGCTGTCTCCTCAGCACGGAGGTAACTATCCCGATCGCATTGCTTCAGGTACTGGCGGTAGACGTACGCAGCACCGACCTGAACCATCTGAAGGTTGATATTCCGGTTACCTACATACATCTCAGCCACGGTTCTTCCATACCGGTCCTTGACCTGCGGTTTCAGGAATATGGAGTGGCCCTCAATCAACCCCTTCAGGGTCTGGGTAGACCACTTGCCACTTGTTCCTTGAGACGTCTCCGGAGCATCTATGCAGGCAAGTCGGATGGTGACCTTCTCTCCCTGACGACTCGTCACACGCACCGTGTCACCATCACCCACTGAGACCAGTGTTACAGGACCGGATATCAGCCCTGGCCTGGAATTAGTGGAAGATCCACCACTGCGATGACAATGCCTGTCACCGGTCTTGCTGTTGGTGTGACACCCCTGTGAATCCAACCCACCACCATGAGCAATCACCTGGGGTGCTGTCAGAGCAGTGAGAGCCAAGGCTAGTCCCAGGTTTCCAAGCACTGAAGTGGATTTAATTAGCACCGATACACCAGGACATGCCTTCCTTTTTGATAACAGAGGCCTTCATGAAAAGAAGAAATTTTCACTCCAACTCAAGTTGGCTTCAGCGCACTAGTCGCCAGTAAGCGAAGGAGACCCTTGTGATCTCCAATAGGCAAGAAGCTCTAGTGGGGTTGGGAAGGTCAAACACTCCACCCAACACCCCATCACATCAATGTCTCGCTCAATCAACCAAGCGGAGAAGCCATCAATAGATAGCTTCTTTGCCTTTGTGATGCCCTGGAACTTCTTTGGGTCAGCCTGCTTATAGGGCTTGACCAGCTCTTCTAGCCACTTCTTTGTCATCTTTCGCCTGACAGGGGCGAAGGGGATCGGAATGGCAGAGGGCAGTGCTTTGGATTGCCCATGAGAAGAAAGAGCAGAACTCCGCGCCTCGTCGAGGATCTTGTTTGTTCTATCGATGTGCTCGCCAGCTCGACGAGCCATACGCCTGTCGGTCTCGACCATCTGGTCAATCAGATGGTTTAGACCGTCAGTGATTGAGCTCATACACCTGCCTCGATTTGTTGTACGTCGTGGATTTCTTTTGCTGCTTTCCAAGCTCGGACAAATGCATAGCAAGCAGCGACTAAACGTTGGATGGGGAAGCCTCCTCGGAAGTTCCTGGCTCCCGTCTGATACTCCTCAATTCCCTCAACCATTTCATCGCCAGCCTTTTCCAAGCTTGAGAAGACATCTCTGTATTTGGTCAAGATGCCGAGGAGTTGTGCTCGTTCTTGGTAATCGAGCTGAGCATCAGAGGCGTATGTGGTGATCTCCTGCTGGAGCTGATCGATCAAGGTGTCTCGTTCCCTGACCTGCCGGATGTATTGGCTCCGACTTCTATTGATGGTGATGGCCGCCTTACGAAGATGGTCGTAGTTCTTCCTGAGCGCTGAAGGCTCTGGGTTTGCTGGGAAAACTTTGCCGATAGAGGAGTAAGGGGCTTGGGTCATAACCATCCACGTAACAGAGGGCTAGTTTCCCACCGACTATCCATTTTGGTCCAGTCTCGTCTCTAGTCGACTGGAGCAAAGACCTTCCGGCTACTGAGATTTTGGTAACTCCTCAAACCCTCAGTCGTCTACCGAGTCCAGATCCAGAGCAGGAAGACCGGTTTTGAAAAACACCAACTTTTTCCTGAGCCAACTACAAGGATCTACAAACTCGGATTTCGGGGTGCCCGGGTTGAATCCAGGCTTCACGCGTGTAAGAGGCCTGGGAAGCGCTGAGGATGGCTCTTTGCTTAGCCGAGGAGAGTTTTACTTCTCACCCCTTAGAAGTGCCCCATATCGCCTTCTAGTCCACTCACAGAGTGAAGACTTTTTGAAGAGTCCAGCCATCGGAGCATGTACTGACATGGGGTCTGGGCGCTTGACAGAAGCCGCCAGGGCATGGGAAAAGCCGGCCATCCGGAACGCCTCTCGAATGTCTTCCGGGAGCTGCACCTGGGCGCTGCCGAGCACCAGAGCGGCCAGGAAACCACCCCGCCGCGGCCCGACGGCCTGTTGCAGCCGCTGGGCAACATCGCGCCGCAGATCAGCCAACGGCGTCCATGGACGCTGCAGCACCTCAATGCTCTCGACCCGCAGCTGACTCCAACTGCCCCGGCGGGCTAGACGTTCTGCCGATCCCGGCAACAGCGGGTGTACCGCTGGCAGCGGACCCCTCAGCACCCCCGCGGCCTGGACATACCAGCCCTGCAGCAGGGGTGAAGAGCAGTCAGGCAGCTGCAGCTCGGTTCGCCCCTCGACCCGGCGAGTATCGATCCGATCCACCTCCATAAGAGCGGAACACCCCGAGGGAAAACGGCGCACATCGGCCAGCAAACGACCGCTGATCGCCACGGCCGCCGGTGGCGTCTGGATCAGGTGAGATGGATCAGCTCGGCTCTGCGTCGGCACCCCCCACAACACACCTCGAAGCACAAGGAGCGGCAGGAGAAAGAGGGCAATGGCATCAGCAGAACGACGTCGACGCAGAAACCA
>MDSW01071697.1_pt1 | contig 10014 bp, 7 predicted proteins | sample 811171 | NCBI WGS metagenome assembly MDSW01 (sample SAMN05326641, study PRJNA326480) | marine metagenome | isolation source: seawater | place: Atlantic Ocean: North West | collected 2012
GCCTCATAAAATCTATGAGCATGAAGTAGCACTGGATACTCCAATTCTACTTTTAACTGAAAAGTATTTGAATAATCTGTTAATATTCAAGGAATATAACTCAATAATAAATAATTTTGATGAACCAATTATTCAAGCTGAAAATCATTTTAAAGTGTACGAGTTTGTAGAAAGCTCTGAAGAGAAAAAAATTATTAGTAGAAAAAAGTATGCGATTTATAAAGACAACAATTTCGATTTAAATCATAAAAAATATAATGGATAAGCAATATAAGCCTAGAGACATCGAGCAGAAAATCTATGAATCATGGGAAAAACATAAATGCTTTTTGCCAAAGGATTCTGCCTCAAAATTTTCAATTGTTTTGCCTCCTCCCAATGTAACAGGGACTCTCCATATGGGTCATGCATTTCAACATACAATTATCGATGTTTTAGTTAGATATCATCGTATGCTTGGAAAAAGCGTATTGTGGCAACCTGGAACAGATCATGCAGGTATTGCGACACAACTTGTTGTTGAGAATAGGATTAGTAATTCAGGTATCAATCCTAAAACACTCAGCAGAGAAAAATTTATTGATGAAGTTTGGAAGTGGAAAGAGTTATCTGGTAATTCTATTATCAATCAAACAAAAAGAATTGGCTCATCTGCAGACTGGTCTAGGAATAGATTTACTATGGATGATGGGCTGTCAGAGATTGTAAGAAATATCTTCATAGAGTTATATAACAATAAATTAATTTATAGAGGGAATCGACTCGTCAATTGGGATATAAAACTTCAGACTGCCATCTCTGATCTCGAGGTAGTTAATGAAGAGAGAGAGGATTTTCTCTATCATCTCGAGTATGGAGTTAAAGACTCTGTTGATAAAATCATCGTTGCTACAACAAGACCAGAAACATTCTTCGGTGATTCCGCTGTTTGTGTTAACCCGTCTGATACAAGACACAATAGATTGATAGGCAAGAAGATAATATTGCCCATGATAAATAGAGAAATACCTATCATAGGTGATGATATAGTTGATATGGAATTTGGTACAGGCTGTCTCAAAATAACACCGGCACATGACTTCAATGACTATAAGATTGGTAAGAAGCATAATCTTGAATTTATCAATATCCTAAATAAAGATGGGGGGCTGAACGAGAATGTTGCAAAAAAATATATCGGAAGAAATATCCACGATGTTAGAGAGGATCTACTTGAAGATTTAGAAAGTCTCGGAGTTTTCAAAGAGAAGGTTCCATACAAGAATACTGTTCCTGTCGGCGAGAGGACTGGTGAGGTAATTGAGCCTCTTCTTACAAATCAATGGTTTATGAATATGAACGATCTAGCAAAAGATGGTATTAGGGTGGTCAAAGAAAAAAAAGTAAATTTTGTACCTGAACATTGGGAAAAAATATATTTCAACTGGCTTGAAAACATTGAAGATTGGTGTGTTAGCAGACAAATTGTATGGGGGCATAGGATTCCAGCTTGGTATGATATTGAGGGAAATGTTTATGTTGGTAATGATGAGGAAGATATTCGTATTCGACATAACTTATCAGATGCAATAAGTTTATCTCAGGATACTGATGTTTTAGATACATGGTTCTCCTCAGCACTATGGCCTTTTTCTACGCTAGATTGGAAAAAAGATGATGCTGTTTTTCAAAGATATTTTCCTACTAATTTACTTGTTACTGGTTTTGATATCATTTTTTTTTGGGTTGCACGAATGATCATGATGAGTTTGAAATTTACAAAGGATATACCATTCAAAAAAATCTATATACATGGCCTAGTCCGGGATTCTGAAGGTAAGAAAATGTCAAAATCTATTGGTAATGTTATTGACCCATTGGATGTTATAGAAGGCATATCTCTTGATAAGCTGTTGGAAAAAAGGACGTCTAGCTTAATAAATGATAAACATAAATCAAACGTCATCAAAAAGACAAAACGAGATTTTCCAGACGGCATAAAAGAATTTGGTGCAGATGCTCTCAGATTTAATTTTTGTGCGATGGCCTCGACAGGAAGAGATATTAATTTTGATCTAAAAAGAATTGAGGGTTATAGAAACTTCTGTAATAAAATATGGAATGCATCAAGATTTATATTACTCATATGTAAAGATTATCAATACAAAGAGGGTCTAAATTCTAAGGATTCAAACATATTTGATAAATGGATTCTATACAAACTTGATAATATGGTAGCTGATTTCAAAAAATACACGAAAAATTACAGGTTTGATTTAATGGCAAATAGTATTTATGACTTTGTATGGAATGAATACTGTGACTGGTACTTGGAGATAGCCAAGAATAATACCAGTGAAACAACTAAAAATTACCTCATTTTTTCTATAGTTAGAATTATAAAGATATGTCATCCAATTATACCATTCATCACTGAAGACATTTGGAAAGAGTTTTATAACAAAGGCTTTGTTACAGAACAAATGCTGATAAATAGCAGTTTTCCAACACAAATACGGATTTCAAAAGAATATGATGTAGAGTCAAGAGTCGAAAATATAAGAGATATAATCAGGAAAATTAGGAAAATTCGTGCTGAGTTGAGTATACATCCTAAAGAAATTGTTAGTGTAAAAATATTTATCAATGAATCTATTTTAGTTAGTGATGTTAATGAGCATTCTGGTTTAATTAATAATATGACTAATATAAAAATAGAGGTTATAGATCAAAAAGAAGAAAATTTAGATTACATTGATCTTATTGATGAAAACTATACTTTATATTTAAAAATAAAAAATATGATTGATGCTAATGAGGAAATGGCTAAGATTGATAAAAAAATAACTGACCTTGCGAGTATAGTGAATAAAATTGATCAAAAACTTAACAATAAAAAATTCATTGAGAGAGCACCCAGTGATATTATTAATCAAAATATTTCTAATAAAGCAAAAATAGAGAACGATATTTTATCCTTGAGAAGCCTCAGAGATACTTTATCTGATTAAACTATACAACCTCTCAAGTGTTAATCTAAAACTAGTTAAGTCGTTTGCAATATTAATATTCAATTGGCTAGTTAACTGTCTAAATTCATTGCACTGACGGCCAACTAGGATGATATCTTCCGTTTTGTCTGCATTGTCTCGTATATGTTTAATTTCGTAAATTTTTCTCGCAATATCTCTTTGATTATTAATTGCTAAAACGACAAGCTGAGCTTTCACATTTGATGCTGCGTATGTGATCTCATCATGTGGAACTCCATTACCGATATAAGTAATGTCCCAGCCTACATTTTGTGCGACTATTAAGTGCATTATAGTATCAAGACTCTCATGTTCCGATAAGAGTGATGCAATAACTAGTCTCGGACAATTCTCTTTAGATGAGCGAAGACGTAAATACATATTATTTAGGCAGGTCCTAATACATAACTTTGACATTTTCTCTTGAGCATATCTAATACTTCCTCTTGAGCATTCATCATGAATATAATTAGTTAGAGGTTTTATAAACTCGATAAGAAAGTCATTCGTGCTCAAGACCGCAACAGCATTTGATAGAACATTATCTAATTTCCAGCTATTCATTTCTTTCACGCATGAAACAGATTCATCAAATAATTCCATTATAGTTCCTGTGCTCGGTCTTCTATAACCGATAGCAGAACTCGACTCATCGCCCATCACTAATTCAAATAAATCATCATAAGACAGCGCTGCTATGTCGCCTATCCTCCTTCCCGCGGCTATAGCTCTCTTAAGTAATGTTAATTTGTCTATATCTTTATCAGAATATAATCTACGGTTGGTATCATTTCTGTGGGAAACCACTGCTTGATATCTCTTCTCCCAGACTCGAATTACATCAGAACTCAATCCTGTTCTTCGATTGACGACCTGGATAAGATGTCTAGGTTTCGCAGACAGATCTTCTTTCATTTGAAGGCTGTTAGTAGGCTTTTCGCTTTCATTGTTGTCAATTATTATACTTTCCATTGTTTTTGTCAAAGTTTTGTCTAATTTTTGACAGACAATAACACCTTTTAGTGAATTTGTATAGTTTTTGTTCATATTATTTGTTGACATGTCTATATTATTGCGATAATGTCTTAGACAGGATACAGACACATGTCATATCCCCACCCCTTTAATGAAAGGCCGAATCTACCCCCTTCGGCCTTTTTTATACAGACTTTCTATAACCCTTTGGGCGCCAAGCAGGCGCAATAACATCTGGACTATCACTAGTATCAGATTTTAGACGTGCAGGTCTTACAACATCCTGGCCAAACCTTTGATTGATGCTGTCGACTACACTCATATAATTATCTTGTTCAGTTTGTGAACTAAAAAGATCAGTTTGAATATTTTTTTGTATTGGATTAATTGCTGTTACTTGAACCTGATAAATGCCAACATTTTTATCAAACATATCCAAATATAGTTCGCAAAAACTGTATATAACAAATTGATCACACGTGGGGTGCTCGAGCTTGATTTTCTTTTGAACCCAACCTGCTTTGATCTTAATATTAACTAAGAATTTATTTGATTCATAACCTGAATTACGTAAACGTCTTGATAATTTAACCGACATCTTTAAAAAAGTTTTTTTTATTAAATATCGATCTTTTGTATTTGGCATCAAGACTTTGCCGTGGCCTAAACTTTTTGGATGAGCCGGATCCAACGTAAGACCTTCAAAATCACTCCCGTTTGCCATGAGCCATATTTTCTTTCCAATATTACCAAATCTATTTGAAAGTATACTAATAGGAATTTTTTTCATATCAGAACACCTATATACTCCATGTGTATTTAAAAATCTTGTTATTCCCTTGGATACTCCACATAGCTTATTGATAGGAGCATTATCTAAATATTGATGATAATTTTTTCTGGTAATAAAAGTAATTCCATCTGGCTTGTTAAGTTTTGAAGCGAATTTAGCTAATGATTTACTATATGATACCCCAACTGAACATTTTAAATTTTCCGATGAATAGATTAGATCTTTAATTTTGTAAACAATTGTATTTATATCCTTATAGATTCTCATACAGTTTGTTACTTCTAAAAAAGCTTCATCGACAGAATATATTTGAATATCAGGAGTGATGGTTTGTAGAATATTCATGATATTAGCTGACGTATTAGCATATGTATTTGGCCTAGATGGTCTTTGTATTAAATGCGGACATATTTTTTTTCCTTCGCGAAGTCTCATTCCGGTTTTAATACCAAATGCTCTTGCTTCATATGATGAGGTTATGATGCAAGACCCATGTTTTCCATTCGTTACCGCTACGGGCATTCCTAGTAATTCAGGAAAGTCACGCTGCTCAATTGACGCAAAAAAAGCATTCATATCAACATGAATAAATATTTTATTATTCATTTAATATATTCTTACTTGCCCAATTACGTGTCCCTGAATAGAGATTCGTTCAATTGAATAGACAATTTCTTTAAATTTTTTATTTGCAGGAATTAGTTTTATTTCTTTCGGATTAATTTTCTCAATAAATTTTAATGTTACATCTTGATTATCTATTAAAATTACATGTACTTTTGATTTATAAGGCTTTGTCCCTTCTTCAATGATTACCCAATCCCCATCGCATATACCTGCATCGACCATCGAATCACCTGTAACTTTTAAAGCATATGATTTCTTATTAGTAAATAAGTATTCGAGCTCAATTCTTTGTTGATCTGTTATTGCCTCTATCGGTCCACCGGCAGCAATTTTCCCTAATGACTTTAAAAATATAGATTTTTTTTCTTGCAGAATCATCCCTCTGTGTTTATTTGATATTCTTTTTAGTTTTCCTGCTTTCTCCAAAGCCTTAATATATCGATGCGCAACACCCTTTGAACTTATCCCTATTCCTTCTGCAATTTCATTTAATAAAGGGTGCTTCCCATATTTTTTTGAGTATTTTTCAATAAACTCGTAAGTTTGTTGCTCTTTATTGGTTAATAATGGATCGTCTGTCATAAAGTTCTCAATAAGTTCTCATATCGTATATGATCTAACCGGCTAATACAACTCCAGAGATTATAAAATATCTAAAATATTTTCAGGTGGTCTAGCTATAATAACCTTATTATTGTGTTTAATAATCGGACGTTGCAAAATTTTTGGGAATTTTATTATAAAATTTAATAATTCATCATCTGTAAGTGCCGGATTGTCTAAATCATTTTCTATATATTCAGGTTCATTATTTCTAATGAAATATCTTATGGGAAGAGCTGATATATCAATGATTTCTGATAGTTTTATTTTAGACAAAGGCTCTTTTAGATAAAGTATAATGTTAGGCTTAATATTATGGTCGGTTAAGAGTTCAAGAGCTTTTCTAGATTTACTGCATCTGGGATTATGGTATATGAGTGTAGTATTAACTTTTTACTCCCATTCAATAGTACCAGGAGGTTTTGAGGTAATATCGTATACAACTCTTGCTACGCCACTAACTTCATTAATAATTCGAGAGGAAATTTTATTTAATATTTTATGGGGGATTGCTGTTGATGTAGCAGTCATAAAATCAGTTGTGTTGACAGCTCTAATAGCTACAACATAACCATACTGTCTTTTGTCGCCCATCACACCAACAGATTTTTGTGGGATCAGCACAGAGAGAGCTTGATCAGTTTTGTTATAGTAGCCGTTGGATCTAAGCTCATCAAGAAAAATATAATCAACTTCTTGCAAAATATTTATTTTGATATGATTTATTTCCCCTAAAATTCTTACAGCCAATCCTGGTCCTGGGAATGGATGTCTTTCTAATAGGTTATCAGGCAGACCCAACTGTCTACCAATTTTCCTTACTTCATCTTTAAACAGATCCCTAATTGGTTCAACAAGCTTAAGCTTCATGTTTTTCGGGAGACCACCAACATTATGATGTGATTTAATAACATCAGACTTAGAATTTTTGGAGGATGATTCTATCACATCTGGATATATTGTTCCTTGAGCAAGAAACTTTACATCTCTAATTTTTAAAGCCGCTTTGTTAAAAACATCAATGAAGCACTTCCCTATTATTTTTCTTTTCTTTTCAGGATCAGTAACACCTCTTAGTTTCAATAAAAATATTCTCGATGCATCAATAATTTTCAATTGAATATTCAGTGATGTTGTTATTTTTTTGACTTCGTGCACCTCGTTCTTTCTAAGAAGGCCTGTATCAATAAAAATGCAAGTTAGTTGTTTCCCAATTGATTTACTGAGAATTGCAGCAACTACCGAAGAATCGACTCCACCTGATAATGCAAGAATTACTTTTTCCTTTGCTATGTCTTGCTTAGCTTTCTCTATAAGACTTTTACTAATGGTCTTAGCTGTCCAGGATTTTTTGCATCCACAAATTTTTGTAAAGTTATCAATAATTTTTTTACCTATTTTTGTATGGGTAACTTCAGGATGAAACTGAAGTCCAAAAATTTTCATCTTCCGAGAGTAGATTGCTGCAATTTTTGAGTTTGTGCTACTGCCTATAGCTGTAAAGCCTCTCGGTAACTTGTCTACTTTATCTGCATGACTCATCCAAACACTGCAGTTTTTAAGATCATTACCACATCCGTTAAATAGATCTATTTTTTTATTTATTTTAAAAAAGGAGTGTCCAAATTCTTTTTTTGCAGACTTTACAACTGTCCCACCATATTCTTTTGCGATCAATTGCATCCCGTAACATATACCCAGAATTGGAATTTCAAGATTGAATATGTCCTTACGAGGCCTGAGCGTTTTGCTAAAATTGACTGAATTTGGGCCTCCGCTCAACACTAGACCTTTAGGGTTTAACTCTGTAATTTTGCTTACAGAAACATTGTATGGCTGAACTAAACTATAAATACCAAGCTCTCTTATCCTTCTAGCAATAAGTTGAGTGTATTGTGATCCGAAATCTAAAATGAGTATTAAATCTCTATTTCTGATCATTATCGAGATTGATAGTTCGGTGGCTCTTTAACAATAGCTACATCATGCGTATGGCTTTCAATTTTTGATGAGCTGGAAACTTTAATAAAATTTGTTTTCGTTTTCATTAATTTAATATTTTTACATCCCAGATAGCCCATACTTGACCTGAGTCCTCCTGTTAACTGGTGTAGGATAGATTTCATCGTGCCTTTATAAGGGACCCGTCCCTCTATACCCTCTGGGATAAGTTTTTTACTTTCGCTATGGTGATCTTGAAAATATCTATCTTTCGACCCACTTTGCATAGCTCCAATTGAACCCATACCTCTATATGATTTATAAGTTCTACCTTCAAACATTTCAACTTCACCTGGCGCTTCATCTGTTCCAGCAAGGAGTCCACCTAACATGACAGTGTCTGATCCAGCAGCAATTGCTTTTGCTATATCTCCAGAATAACGTATGCCTCCATCTGCAATAAGTGGTATTTTAAATTTTTTAGAAATTTTTGCACACTCATATATCGCAGATAATTGTGGAACACCAACACCTGCAACTATCCTAGTGGTACAAATGGATCCGGGACCAATACCAACCTTAATAGCGTCTGCTCCGTTTTTTATAAGAGACTCTGCAGCATCAGCAGTAGCAATATTTCCAGCAATTACTTGTTGAGATGGATAATTTTTCTTAATAAATTTCAGCATGTCTATAACAGACTTTGAATGACCATGTGCGGTATCGATTGTTATGACATCAACATTTTCATTTACCAGCGCATGGATACGATCGATAGACTCTGAATTAGTACTCACCGCTGCTCCGACAATCAAACTACCGTTAGTATCTTTCGATGCATTAGGATAAGTAGATGATTTTTGAATATCTTTGAAAGTAATCATTCCTTTCAGTTGATTTTTCTTGTTCACGATAAGTATCTTTTCAATTCTATTAGCGCGAAGTAGTTGTATGACTTGCTTTTTTGAATAATTTTCACTTACAGTTACTAGTTTTTCTTTCGGTGTCATTATAGATGTCACTTTAGTGTTGATATTCTCAACAAATCTGAGATCTCTATTTGTGACAATCCCAATTAGCTTGTCTTTATCTACGATCGGGACACCAGAAATCCCGTATTTTTCAGTGATGTTATTAATCTCTTGTACCGTTGAGTTCGCTTTTGCAGTAATTGGATCATTAATCACACCACTCTCATATTTTTTTACAAACCTTACTTGCTTTGCTTGATCTTCAACTGATAAGTTTTTATGAATGATGCCGACCCCACCTTCACTGGCTAGACTGATCGCCATTTGGGACTCCGTCACGGTATCCATCGCAGCAGATAAAATAGGGGTTTTGAGGTCTATCTCTCTGGTAAGATGAGTAGATAAATCAACATTCACTGGGAGTATGTCAGAAAAGGCTGGAACAAGTAGGACGTCATCAAACGCTAGAGCTTCATCGGAAAATACTTTAGATCTCGATTGATGTGATCTTGCTACCATTCTATATTATACATATAAAAGCATTATCCGAAAAGTATAAAGATGAAAATATATACAGTATCTGAGTTAAACCAAGAAGCAAGAGAAGCAATGCTGCTTGCTTTTGAGTATCCGATATCTGTTAAAGGTGAGATTACTGACTTAAGGGCCTCTAGAGGGCATCAATATTTTAAACTAAGAGATCAGAATGGAAAATACACAGTTGAATGTGTAATTTGGAAAAATGAACATCGAAATATCAAAGTCGCAGACTATACAGATATGCAAGTCATAGCTAATGCTAAAGTTGATTTTTACTCAGGATTCGGAAAATTTCAATTGAATGTCTCTGATATTTCAGAATTTGGAGATGGGTTTTTAAAGAAGGAAATTGAAAGATTGAAATCAAAACTCTCTAAAGAGGGAATTTTCGATCTTAAAAAAGATATACCTACGTTTCCAGAGAAGATTGGTATTCTCACTGCGGAAGATAGTCATGCTTTAAAGGATGTTTGCTCAAAATTACAGGAAAAATATCCACTCGCTAAAGTATATATATACCCATCAACAGTCCAGGGAGTATCAGCCCCAATGA
>MDSW01130115.1_pt1 | contig 10014 bp, 6 predicted proteins | sample 811171 | NCBI WGS metagenome assembly MDSW01 (sample SAMN05326641, study PRJNA326480) | marine metagenome | isolation source: seawater | place: Atlantic Ocean: North West | collected 2012
AGCACCGAGAATATCTTTTTTTGATGCATCAATTGCAGCAAGTGCAGGTTTATAAGCAGCTTTAACATTTCCTTCAAAAGATTGGTTGGTAAGTGTTTTTAATTCAGAAAGGACAAAGTTTTTATATTCGTTTTTTTGAAATTCTTTCAAAATATTATAAGGATAATGAATTAAATCAAATTCTCCGGTTTCTTTATCTTCCCAATTACCAGCCCAATTAACTTGCATTTGTCCCTTTTCATTAATAGGTATAGAAATTATTTTTCTACCGTGTTCATCAGGTTCAGGGAGTTCAAATTGAATCACATTTCCAGGTATAATTTCAACATCATCAAATGAAACATTATAATGTTGAAGCGCAATTGCTAAAGATGCTGATGGGAAAATTTTATTTTCATAGAGTCCAACAAGAGGATACTTACGTTGCAATCCATCAGGATCTGGATCTGATTGGAAAAAATATACTCCTGCTGAATTTTTGATTAAAGTATCAACTACAGTCTCGATATCATAAAAATCAAAGAGAGAGGAATATTGTTCTGGATCAACAATTCTAAAGAGATTCTTTTCTTCCAAAAGTTTTAATCGTCTTTCCATAACATCCGTTCGTTTTTTTACAGGTTCTTTTTTTTCTCCCTGAGGCTTAAAACTTTGAGCAAAAATAATATTCCCTGCTCTTTTTGCGGCATTGGCGAGATCGTTATCGGGATCAGGAAATAGGCTCTGTACCTGGGTCATGGATAGTGTTGAGTCTTGGATGTTATCTAATACTTTATATTCAAGTTTTCTTTCACTATCTTCAATAAAATATACGTCAAAAATAAAAGCATCTAACCCATGCTCAGCTGCTAGATTAACTAATGGTATATGTTTTTCTCTACTCCATGGATCCCATTTACCTTCTGTCTGTAGTGCTCGTACATCAATATCAGCTGTTGCTATGTCATCTCTCGTTTCGATTAGTCCACGACTCTTGAAACGCATGTCAAGTAAGCTATGTTCAAAATTATCATATAGATCTAAAAATGACAGTATTAAAACAACAATACAAATTCCGAATGAGATTGCTATATAAGGGATATTTTTTTGCATAACTTTATCCTACAACATTTGGAGTTATAAATATTAACAGCTCGCGTTGCTCTTTATCTATGGTAGTAGTCTGAAACATTCTTCCAATAAATGGAAGGCCGCTGAGTACAGGAACATATTTTTTATTTTCAATTACATTTTCTGCAATTAATCCGCCTATGATTACTGTATCACCATCGCTTACTGTTACCTGTGTTCTGACAGTTCGTTTTGTTGATCGTGGTTGGTCGGTTAATACTTCAGCCGCAGATAGTAGAGCCTCTACCGATGCATCTACCAGTAATGTAATTCTTGTTTCATCATTAATTCTGGGAGTGACTCGTAGTTCAATACCTACATCTTTTTCAGTAATCTGTTTAGTGGCTATAACAGCGCCACTATTATTCGTAGCATTACTAGTTGATTGATTAGGATTCTGACTATTCATATTGTTTACACTACCTTCAATATAAATAGTGGTGGTAATCTGAGTCTCAGCCTCATGATTATCAAGTGTTGTAAGTTGTGGACTGGCTAATATTTTTGATTCACCTCTTGCTTGCATCAATTTCCAGGCAAGTCCAAACTGCATTGGATTGAGGGTCGCAATAGTCAAATTATTTAATTTGAATGGTAATAATGAACCAGATGTATCGTTTGATCCGCCAAGAAATATTGGTGTGTTCTGTGACCAATCAATTCCCGTACCCTTAGCAGTGTCAACACCAGATTCGATAAACTTAACAGCAATATTTACATTGGAAATTGGTATGTCAAGTTTTTCTATAATACTTAAAATTTGTGGAATTTTTTCTTGTACATCAGAAATAATTATGACGTTAGAGACGCCAGACTGGCTTTGGCTTGTTATAAGAGGGGTAAAAGGCTGGATTTTACCCTGATCTGACATGATATTTTGCAAGGGCGCTGCAAGGTCACCAGATTGAATATATTTGAGTTTTATTATTCGAGTTTCTAATTCCCTTTGTATAGTACTCTTTGCACTATTAATAATCACTATATTTTCTTGAGTGAAATAGCTATACCCATTTGGCTTTAGAATAACATCTAAAGCAGCTCTTACAGATACGTTTTCCAAGTTTGCAGTGATTGTATCTCTTACTGTGGGACTGACTACGATATTTAGACCTGTTAACTCGCCTATTAACATTAGAACATTTTTAATATCAGAGTCTTGCATATTGATGGACATTTTTTGACTCAGGTCATATTCATCTCCATATTTATCTAGTGGCGAAAAACTAGAACTTTGTTGACAATAACATACAGATATGGCCATTAAAAGAATTATCTTAATTGCTTTTTTAAGTTCCAACATCTTTAATTATTTTTGTTTTTCCAACTTTAAAAGTGATCTGCTCGTTTTCTATTTTTTCTATAAGTGCATCATTAATTAAATCACCTTCTTGAAAGGTTTGACCATTAATAGTTACGAAGGCTTTTTCTCCCATTCGTACCGCAGTCTCAATTATTAGACCGTCAAGTGATGTAATCGCAGAATTTTCTATGACCTCTTTAACAATTTTCTCATTTTTAGTTGTTGTGATTCTAGGTTTTAAAACAGGTGTGTATGCATCCATAAATGGATTCCTTGACCAGCCATCTAAGTACGTAAGCTCATCAGATAAAGGTAAAAATTCTTTTTGAGCAGTAAAATTTACTTTATTATTATTCTTGTTTTGTGCATCCATTTTTTTTTGAAGATCAATGGCTCTAGTTTGGCTTACTCTCGCAGTACCAGGCCTTTTCCTTGCTTTGGTTTTTTTAACTACAGGCTTTTTACTTTTATTTCTTTCCATATAGTCATAAACAGAGTATACAACTGAAAGCGCAAGCATAACTGATAATATTTTTAGTCTAGGTGTCATATTCTTTCGGCACCTAAACTAGCTCAAAAATGATAGTATCTAAAATCTTTTTATCACTATCTGTAATTTCTATTTTCCACCTACCAATATCATTTTTACCGAATTCTCTGTGGGATATGGCTGGAATCTCTTTTCCATTTCGTACACGTATCCTTACTTTAGCCTTTAGGTTACCATTTAGGTACCATATATGGTATATGTCATTATGCTTACCTGAGTTATTATTAAGTAAAGAATGACAATATACCTTACCAATGTCAGTTGAGAATTGACTGCCAGGCATGAGAGGCTGATTATTTTTAACTTTCTGACACATTGTTGTTTCTAATACTACGATACTATGAAAATCTTGATATTTATTATTTATTTTAGGTTTTGGATCTTTTTCTTGATTTACTTGTGAATTATTTTTATTTGTTTTGATAGGGGCAACTTTTTTCTCAATAATAGGTGATTTTATTGCAATTGGTTCTTCTATTGGAATTGATTCATCTACTGGCTCTGTTGCAGGCTCAAGCCACATCTCAGGTACTCCTTGTAAATTTTCTGAATTGACCTTTACCGTCGTATCCAGAACTTCTGAAACTTCTATTTCTTTTTTTGTCTTTATATTTTTGTTAGGCTCTAGTTTTTTAGACCCAGAATTTTTTGTAGCCAAAGAGGACATCGTATTAAGTCTAGTTTTACTTTTTACGGTTTGAAAGTATGTATAAGATATAAATTTTATCGTTTGGACAGTCGCTAGATCTTTTTGGATAATTTCAATATTAGATGCTGTCAATCTGTATTGACTAGAGAGCATAGACTCTAGTAATTGTCCGAAATTAATGAATGATCCTTTGAGCGTAATATCTATAGGGATTTTTTCAATTAAAATTTCTTCACCTGTTTCAGCCAATAGTATAGTTTTTTTATCAATTACAGCATTAGAAGGAGCGAAGTTCTGGATTTTCAATCCATGATTAATTATGAGTGAGTATAAATAATCTGTAACGTTTTCAAATAATCTTTTATCAGGAATTTTTTCTACTATGGTTTTAAACTCAGTATTTAAAGTTTCCCACTCTCTTTGCATAGTAGTCATCTGAGAATCCAAATTTTTATATTTGCTTACATTTGATGATAGTCTATTTTGAAGTTGTCTAGAATTTCTATGTTGCTTTGTTAGGCCTTGATAAATAAAAAAATACCATGATAAAGATGAAAGTAGTAAAAAACAAAAAATAGCAATAGATAAATGTTTTTGGTTTTTTAAAAAACTTTCCATTAAATCACGCACTTTAAATCAAATTGCAAACTATTTTTCCCTAAATAGGATTTTGAAGATTGATTCATTATTTCTATGTTTTGGAAGAGTCCAGACTCCTCAAGATTATCTATAAATTGATCAAAATGACTAGTTAGTAGTGCTGCATTTGCCTCTACTTTACCCTCAATCCTTACTATCCTCAAGTGTTCATCTTCTTTTCGCACTACTTTTACTAAATCACGTCCAATTTTTTTATATGCTTCAATTTCCCATCCATCCTGAAAGTTAAGTGTACTAATTTTTATTTCGTTAGGTGTATAGTAGCTTAAAAATTTATTTATTGCCAGGATACGATTAAAGTATTCAGTATCGTAGCTTAAGATTCCAAGTTGTTCTTTTACATTTGTTTTATTTTGTACAAGTGAGGAATGATCTTCTTCGACGTAGGATAGTTGATCATTTTCAGCTTGCATTGGCAAAATTTCTGTTTGCATGGCGTTGATGCTTAGTTTTGTATTCAGAGTTATTAATAAGCCAAAAATGAATAACCCTGCAGTAGCTAGCATGCCAGCTCTATTCACCCATCGTAAAGTTTCTCTTTGTTTTATATTATTTGGCAAAATATTTACAGATGGATTGATTTGAAGGGCGGACCCGATCGCTCCAGTTAAGATTGATGGATTATATTTTAATGATTTCGGATCAAAGTTTGGTGGAACATTTAGGTTCCTCATTGGATTTAAAAAACTAGTAGAAAGACCTATGCTTCCCTCAATAAATGTATCTAAATATAAAATCTCTCCTGCTGAGCCACTTAACAGAACAGTTGTATCTTCTGTAATTTTAAAATCTTTTCTTATGCCATTAATAGTTCTATCGATCTCTTGACGCCAACTATCGAAAACAGATCTAAAAATATTATCATGTTCTCCTGCAGCTATTTTTTTACCCATTGCTCTCAAGAATGGCTCAGGGACTTGAAATGAGCCTCTTTCATGCCAGTTTTCAGTTGGGATGGCATTGTCTCGCATGCTATCTGTTAGGCTTTGAACCCCTATATATAATGGTTTAATAACTTTTAATTCCAATTTAACACACCCAAGCAAAGTACTATGGTTTTCCCCAAGGTTTATAATAAGGGTGCTCTTTTTTTTATGTTCTGGATAATTCCAAATAAATGAATTATATACTGCTTGTGCCACAGGGTATAAAGATCTGATCTCCCAGCCAATTGTTCCAAGCGGAGTGGTGACCTCATCCAAAGTGTCATTTTCACCAATTCCAACATAATAGTTTGTTTTGGATTTTCCAGGAGTATAGTTAAGAGTTGACTCTTCTAAAGAAAAATTGAGATCTTTTTTCACAGTCCATTCAACAATCTGTTGTTTATCTTTTTGATTTTCTTTTGGGATATCAACTAACTTTAGTAAAATTTTTTTATTTTCACTAGTAAGCGCAATTGTGTTTCTTTTGGATACAGCTTTTAAGGCGATATTATACAGATCACTATATTCTGATAAATTTTCTATAAGTTGAGTTATCGATTCTTGGCATGCTTCAGAATAATCTTCAGGGTTTTCAGAATGATTTAATTTCCTATTTTTAGAAGAAAATTGGTTGTAAGCAAGTAATGTTTTTATTCCATTCTTTTCATCAATGATCACTGAAAAAACTTTCCCAGAATCAATGTGGACACCTGTGAAAGTTTTGTCAATTGGGATTTTACTCAGTATAGAAGGGCTAATGTGACTAGGAATCCTACCTTGGGTAGGTAGGAAATCTTTTTCATCAATAAATGTAACTGTAGGTTCATTATTGGTAAGTACCTCTGACTCTATCACATTCGGTTCTATTAACTGTTTTTTTTCTTTTAAAGGTGATGTTGATTGTTCTACCTTTTGAAGGTTAATGGTGTCGACAGGTGCTTCTTGAATATTGTGTTCAATTTTTTCAATTACTTGTTCCTTTGAATCTTCTGTATTTCCACCTATCCATTCATCTTCTTCAATATCATTTGAGATTGTTTTTTGATCCTCTAACTTGGGTTCAGGAGTATCTTTTCGCAAAACATCAAGCAACTTATTCACAGCAATTTCATTGTAGTTTTTTTTCTTTTGTTTTAGTAGTCCACCTGTATCAATTTTTCCAGAAATAACTCGTTGAACCATTTCTTCATTTATCTCTTTTTTCTCTTCACTGATCATTGTAAGGAGAAGCTGATGGCATAATTGGGTGACTTTTCTAGGATACCCTTGGGTATTTTTATGAATTTTTTGAATGGACTTTTGATTAAACCAACTCCCTGCTTTTCCACCTGTAATCTGTATTCTATGATCTATCATACCTTGCATATCTTCTAATGTAATTGGCCCAATTTCAAAATCAAAAGCTATACGATCTTCAAAATTCGGATATTTGTGGATAATTTTACCCATCTCTGGTTGTCCGAATAATATCAACTGTAATAATTTGTAATCATCAGTCTCAAAGTTTAATAATGTACGAAAAACATCAAGCATCTCACCAGGAAGGTTTTGACCTTCATCAATGACTAAAACTAGGGTCTTCCCTTGCTCGACTCCTACTCGTAGTAAATAATTTTCTATGATGTTACGGCAATCTTGGACAGACTCTGCAGATTCGTTAATACCAAATAGCTCTATAATATGTTTTAGTAAAATAATTTCTGATTCAAATTTTGGATCTAAAATCAAATAAAAATCAAAATCATCAGATTCATCTTTAAAGTTTTGTATTAATTTTCGACTTATTGTGGTTTTGCCAACGCCAATTCCACCTCTGATAACAGATAGGCCACGACGCATTCTAATTGAAAGTTCTAAACCCTCTAAACACTGTCGATGTTCTACAGCAGGATAGAACAGATCAACGTTTGGAGACGTTGAAAAAGGATCTGCACTTAATCCGATTGAATCAAATAGATTCAATGAAAATCTCCAACTGCCTTTTTATGAAAATGTAATATAGGTGTTAATCATAAACACAGATGCTATTAAAAGAACAACACCAAGAATTTTACGATTTTTCATAAAAAAAGCATCTGTCATATAAAGTTTATTGGCTTTTCTTTCTGCGATAAGTATAGAATTAGGAGATATTAAAAGTAGAATCCCAAAAACCCCTGCAGTAATTGAAATGATTAGAAAAACAATTTCTTTAAACGGATCATTTGCATAGCTATATGCTAAAAAGGTTGCAGCTAATAGCATCGAGATGCCAAGAGGAATTCGATGTTTAATTATAGCTGCATCAGTCATATATAGTCTATTTGCTTTGCGTTCTGCTTTTAAAACAACAGTAGGCGCAAAAATTAGGAGCAAGCCAAATACAGCAGAAAGCATGCCAATACAAAGAATAACAATCATGATATTTATCATGCTAATACCTCAGAGTTCAATTTTATTTATAACCAAACATATTTTTAGTTCCTTAGAACTGGTTACAATGGGTCGCTTAGTCTAGTATCTAATTTAAGAGAAAGATAACTTTCTTACCTTATAATGTTTTTATTCAATATTTGATAATACTAAATCCAAATTTTCTGCTATATAATATGCATTTTCTTTATTAAAAACCATTGGGGGTTTTATTTTAATTACATTATGATTTTGACCATCTGTACTAAGCAGAATACCCCTTTCTTTCATTTTATTAATAGCTAGATCAGCTGTTTTAGTTAAAGGCTTTAATTCTTCTCTATTATTTACTAATTCAATTCCAAGAAATAGTCCCATCCCTCGAATATCTCCAATGATAGAATGATTGTTTTTCAATTCATTTAGTAGCTTTTTAAGTAATGCCCCAATAGAAAGTGCATTGGCTTGGAGTTCTTCTTCATCTATAATGTTAAGCACAGCATGACCAATAGCACAGGAGACAGGGTTCCCGCCAAAAGAATTAAAGTATTCCATCCCATTATCAAATGTTTCAGCTATCTCTTCCGTAGTTATTAAAGCAGAAATTGGATGGCCATTACCCATGGATTTTCCTAATGTAACAATATCAGGGACGATGTTTTGAGTTTCGAAACCCCAATAATGACTACCCATACGTCCAAAGCCAATCTGGACTTCATCGGCAATGCATAGCCCGCCACTTTTATGGATTAAGTCATATGTATTTTTTAAAAATCTTTTTGGAGGAATAATTTGACCTCCACATCCCATGATTGATTCCGATATAAATGAAGATACTTTTCCACCAGTATTTTCAATTTCTAGAATTATCTTTTTTATTTCATTTTCATATAATTCGCTAGCGTTATTGGATCTGAATTTTCCTCTAAAAATATCAGGGATTGGTGAAACATGTACATGCTTTGGTGCTCCTAAGCCACCTGGGCCATTAAATTTGTAGGGACTAATTTCTATTAATGAAATTAAATGTCCGTGGTAGGCGCCCTCTAATACAATTGTTTCATTACTTTTTGTATAAGTGCGAGCGAGCCTCAAAGCTAAATCATTTGATTCACTACCTGAATTAGTAAAAAAGCACATATTTAATTTTCCAGGTAATCTTTTTGTTAGTTCTTGAGCATATTTTACTATTGTTTCATCTAGATATCTTGTATTTGTATTTAATTTTTTTAATTGTTTTGTCGCGGCTTCTAGAACTTTTGGGTGTGAATGACCAACATGTTGAATATTGTTTATTCCATCAAGATATTTTTTTCCTTTATTATCATAGAGATACTGGCCCTTACCTCTGACTATATTTAAAGGTTCATTATATGAGAGGCTAAAAGATGGACTTATATATTTTTTACGTAGTCTTTTAATTTTATTTTTATTGGACATTCTTAATTATATCATCTGATAATTGAGATAAATTGATTTTTGAAAGCTTATCAAGTGCTGACCAAGCTGGAGCTTCTGATATTGTAAGATATTTATTTTTTGGAAATAACTTTTTCCGCCATGCAGACATTGTGGCGGTTATACAAATTCGTAAACACATAAAGTAGACAATTGATTTTAATTCAGCTTTATTTAATTCAAAAGACGACTGATAGCCTTTTAAAAAAGAACAAATTTCTTCAAAAGGGTTTTCGTTGTTTAAATAAATATATGCAATAGTTACAGCCGATTCGATAATTTGGAAAGAATATACAATATCACCAAAGTCTATAATGCCAAAGGTTTTATGTTTATTATTAATTATAATATTATGATCATTCCCATCATTGTGAATTACGGCCATTCTTAAATTTTCTTTCATAGGCATTACATTATTTTTATATTGATTTAAAAAATATAGAATAATGTTTTTCTTATTATTCGTATTAACAAATCTAAGATTGTTTGCAATGATGTTTATTTGTTTACAATCCCATTCAAAAATTCTATGTGCCGCTTGGTGATCAAAACCTAAAAGTGCTTTACTTAATCGTCCTAAAAATACACCCATATCTTTATAATCATGTATTGTCATGGATTTTTTATTTAGAAAATCACCTTCAATAAAATCTAATAATTGAAGGTGAAATGATTTACCTTTATTTTCTACAGTTTTATAATCAACGGTTAATGGTACAAGAATTTGAGGGTCCCTATTTCTAATATATCTTGTTGCAGTATCTTGTAGTTCAATTGTTTCTTTTTTTTCTGCAATATTATATATTTTTAATATATATTTTTTTTCTTTTGTAGTTATAAAAAAATTTTGATCTCTATCACTGTATAAACTTTTCACCGCACCAGAAATATTAAATTTTGAAATTAAAACTTTTTTAATTTTTATTTTTGTAAATGATGGTGGTGGAGTTGTAAAAATAGAATTCATAAA
>MDSW01055984.1_pt1 | contig 10012 bp, 9 predicted proteins | sample 811171 | NCBI WGS metagenome assembly MDSW01 (sample SAMN05326641, study PRJNA326480) | marine metagenome | isolation source: seawater | place: Atlantic Ocean: North West | collected 2012
GAAATATGATCCATTTCAGATTCATTTTCAACACTGAAAATATCATCATAAACTTTTTCTTTAGAAAGAGATGTTATAGATAATGGTGTTACAAATTCTTTAGCACTTTTTGTTAATATTGTTTTAACTTGTGCGTTACTTTTTTTTAAACTTCTAATAATCTCTAAGCTTTTATAAGCTGATATACCCCCGCATATAACTAAAAGAATTTTTTTATTTAATAAATTAATCATCGTGCGAATTAAAATACTAATAAACCTAGAATTACAAGCGATAATAAACCAATAATTGTTTGATTTCTAAATGTAATCATTTCAGATTTTATAATTTTTAGTTCATCATAGGAATTTGAATTTTGTGGAATTTGTCCACTAGCTAAGAAAGTTAAAGCTTGATTAGCTTTATCCATTATTTCAGGCAAATTAGGTAGTTTTTTTATAGCATCAACTGAATCTTTCAATGTTTCATTAATTGAATTTATTGGATCTTTAGTCTCGGTTAACCATTTTTCTAATACTGGTTTTGAAGTTTCCCAAATATTGGTTTCAGGATTTAATTTTCTTGCAACTCCTTCTACTACAACCATAGTTTTTTGTAACATTAATAATTGAGGTTGAGTTTGCATGTTAAATTTTTCTGTAACGTCAAATAGCTGTTTAAGAAGTTTTCCACCAGAAATATCTTTTACTGATTGACCAAAAATTGGTTCACCAATTGATCTTAATGCTTGTGCCAAATCATTAACAGGGACTTCTTTTGGAACTAAATTAGCAGCCAAGTGAACTTCAGCTACTTTTTTATAGTCTCTTTGAATAAATCCAAATAATATTTCAGCTAGAAATCTCTGACTCAATTTGTCTAATCTTCCCATAATTCCAAAATCTATAGGAACAATTTGACCGCTATTATCAATAAATATATTACCTTGATGCATATCTGCATGGAAAAACCCATCTCTTATTGCATGTTTTAAAAAGTGTTGAATTATATTTGAAGCTATTTTCTTTATATCAATATTTCTTTTAATTAACTCATCGTTCTCTCGTATAGAAATCCCCTCAACCCAATCAAGTGTCATTACATTTTCACTAGTAAAATTCCAATAAATTTTAGGAACATTAAATCCAACATCATTTTTTGTATTTTCAGCATATTCATTAGCTGCGGCTGCTTCAAATCTTAGATCCATTTCAAGATTTGTGATTTCTTTTAATAAAAAAACGACTTCGACTAATTTCAATCTCTTTGTTTTTTTTATAAAAGACTCAATAATAAAAGCCAAAAGTATTAATGCATCGATTTCTTCGTTAAAAATTTTTTTAATATTTGGTCTTAATATTTTTATAGCTACATCTTTTATAATTCCGTTATCATCAATTTGAGCTTTGTGGACTTGAGCTATAGATGCGGCCGCGATTGGATCACTTAAATTAATAATTGATTCAAATGTTGCATTGCCTAAGTCTCTTTTAATCATATCTTTTGCTTCTTGTAATGGAAATGGAGGTAATTTATCTTGAAGAGTTTCTAATTTTTTAGAAATTTCTTCTCCAATAATATCAGGTCTTGTAGCTAAAAATTGCCCAAGTTTAATAAAAGTTGTACCCATCGCTTGTAAAGAATCAGATAGTTTTTGTTCCTCCGATACAATTTTATTAACTTTATTACTATTAGATAAAGAGAATCCAAGAATTTTAAAAAGTATTTTAATTATGAATGGGGGTTGATGAAATTTTGTAGCTATTCTTAAAACATCTGACTTTGCTAATTTTCTTCCTAATTTCAATAATATATATAATCTTTTAATCATTATGTTTTCCAACCAGAATGAATAGCAACTATTCCTCCAGATAAATTTCTATAACTACAATTTTGAAAATTATTTTGCTTCATTAAGTCTATAAGTTGATCTTGATTTATAAATTCATCAATACTTTTAGTCAGATATTCATAAGGTTCTTTTTCTCCAACTATAATGTTCCCGATATATGGAATTATTTTTGAGTATTTTTTATAGAAAAATTCTAAATTTGAGTTTTGTATTTTTGAAAATTCAAGGCATAAATATCTACCTCCTGGTTTTAAAACTCTATAAGCTTCTGACAAAGATTTGTTTAAACTTTTAGTGTTTCTAAGTCCGAAACTAATAGTATAATAATCACAAGAATTTTCTTTTAAAGATAACTTTTCAGCAGAATTAACTATCCATTTTATATTTTTATAATTTTTAAGTTTATGTTTCCCTTTTTCGATCATACTTTTGTTTGGGTCTATACAATAAATTTCATTATCTTTATTTGTAAAATCTAAAAATAATTTTCCAATATCACCAGTACCGCATGCAACATCTATAAGAATTTTACCAGAAGAAGGGTTCATCCAAGTTAATAAGTTTTTTTTCCAAATTCTATGAATTCCAAAAGACATAAAGTCGTTCATAAGATCATATTTATCATAGACCTTATTAAATACATTTTCTACTAGCCCTTCTCTATTTTGGAGATATTGTTGCATAAAAATAATTATTTAAGTTTAATATAGTGTTAAATGCCAGAATTGCCAGAAGTAGAAATAGTTAGACAATCTTTAGAAAAAAAAGTGAAAGATAAGATTATTCAAAAAGTACTAGTAAAAAATAGAAATTTAAGGTTTAAAATTCATTCAAATTTTAAAAGACATCTTAAAAAAAAAAAAATTAAAAAAGTAGATCGATTCTCAAAGTATTTAATACTAAAATTTAAAGATAATACTGGTTTTATAATACATCTCGGAATGACGGGGACAATTCATTTATCTAATATTAAAAATAAAAATTCTTTTACAAATACAAGCTTTTATCATTCACCAATATTACCAAAAAAACACAATCATGTTGAAATTCAATTTAATAAAATAAAATTTATATACAATGATCCAAGAAGATTTGGATATTTTTCTATTTTTAATAATTTGATTGAATTAAAAAAAAAATTCAGTCATTTTGGGCCTGAGCCATTTTCTGCCTCTTTTAACATAAATTATATTTATAATTATTTAAAAAAAAAAGAAAAAAATATAAAAAATTTTTTGTTAGATCAAAAATTTGTTTCAGGTATAGGAAATATCTATGCAAGTGAAATTTTGTTTAAATGCAAGATTAATCCAAATAAAAAGGCAAAAAATTTAACAAAAGATGAATGTAAAAAAATATTTAAATATTCAAAATTAGTTTTAAAAAAAGCTATAAAAAAAGGAGGATCAAGTATTAGAGATTTTCAAAATACTAATGGTGAAATAGGTAATTTTCAAAAAAATTTTAATGTTTATCAAAGAGAAAATTTAAAATGTTTAAAAACTAAGTGTAATGGGATTATTAAAAAAAAAATTATATCAAATAGATCAAGCTTCTTTTGTAATTTTTGTCAAAAATAAAAATTATTCTGTTGACCGCTATAAATTCTCAATATATACAATCGCGCTTATGGCAAACACAAAATCAGCAATCAAACGAATTAGAAGAATTTCAAAACAAACTAAAGTAAATAAAAGTAGAAAAAGTAAATTTAGAATATCATTAAAGAAAATCAATTCTCTGATAGAAAAAAAAGAAAAAAAGAAAGCCTTAGCTTATCTTCCCAAATTAAATTCTGAATTGATGAGAGTTGCTAAAACTGGGGTAATAAAGAAAAAAAATGCGTCTAGAAATATTTCTCGAATAACTAGAAAAATTAATTCTCTCTAACAACTTAAAGTAGTTTTTAGATTAGTTTATGATCTAAGATTATAAAAACTAAATTATATATTAAGGTACAACTACCAATTTGTAGCACCTACATCTAAATTTTTTTTTAATACTAACACAACATATAGAAAAAATTAAATATAGTAAATTTACTTTTACTTTTTATTTCTACTCATACTTTAAAAAAATACACTTAATGATTTATACAATTGTAAATTTTATTTATTTTATTTTTTATTAATAAACTTATTGAAATAAATATCTATACGTTTTAAGTCAAATTTCTCCATGAAAAATAATTTACAAAATTCCAATGTCTCAATTGAAAAAAAAATTGATTGGAAGCTTATACAAGCTGCAATGAGAGCAAAACTTGGAACAGATATTTTTGAAAGTTGGTTAAAAAAAATTGATTTAGTAGAAGAATATAATAATTATATTTTAATTTCTGTTCCAACAAGATTTATAAGAGATTGGATAACGTCAAGATATTTAGATCAAATTCTGCAAATTATTAAAGAATATAAAAAGGACATAATAAGAATAGAGTTTGTTATTGATGAAAAAATAAATATCAACTCTCAAAATCATAAAAATGACTTAGAAAAAAATAATGAAAGTTCTAATATTGATAATATATCTTTCATTAAGGACTCTTTTCTACAGTATAATAGAATTGATCCAAACAAAAATTTTGATAATTTTATTACCGGAGATAGCAACAGACTAGCTTTTGAGGCTTCAAAAAAAGTTTCAGAAGATATTTCACATTATAATCCCCTGTATCTTTATGGTGGAGTTGGAATGGGAAAAACACATTTGCTGAATTCTATAGGTTTAAGTTTAAAAGAAAAAAATAAAGTAATGTTTATTTCAGCAGAAAGATTCATGTATCAATTTGTTAAATCAATTAAATCGAATGAAATGGTTAAATTTAAAGAATATTTTAGAAACACAGATATTTTGCTAATTGATGATATTCAATTTATGAATGGTAAAGAAGCTATGCAGGAAGAGTTTTTTCATACTTTTAATGCTTTAATTGATAAAGGTTCTCAAATAATAGTATCAGCAGATAGAGCTCCAAATAAATTAACAAGAATACAAGAAAGAATAAAATCTAGATTCTCAGGAGGTTTGGTCGTTGATATCCAAAATCCCGATTATGATTTAAGATATAAAATTATTAAATCTAAAACAGATGAACTTCAGTTGTTTTATTCAAACCAGGTAAGTATAACTAAAGAGATACAAGAATTTATCAGCAGTGAAATTCGCACAAGTATTAGGGAATTAGTTGGGGCCTTGAATCGAATTATTTCGTTCTCAAGAATATATAATAAAATTCCAACTATATCCGAAGTAAGAGTAATATTAAAAGATTTGCTAAATTTAACAGAAAATAAAGTTAATATTGAATTAATTCAAACCATTGTATGTAAATTTTTTAAGATTAGTAAAAATGAAATGCTCTCTCCGAGACGTTCTAGATATCTTGTTAGACCAAGGCAAACAGCAATTTATTTGTCAAAAATGTTAACTTCTAAATCACTACCTGAAATAGGTAGAGCTTTTTCAAACAGGGATCACACAACAGTTATTCATTCAGTTAAAACGATTGATAAATTAAGAAAAGAAGATAATGAATTAAACATCAATATCGATAATTTAAAAAACAAGATTTTATACAATCAAGAAAATGAAGTTTAGCATAAATCAACAGGATCTTCAAAAATCATTGAGTTACTGTCAAGGAGTTATTGAAAAAAGGAGCACTCTTCCAATTCTTTCAAATGTTTTATTAGATGTTGGTAATGGAAATTTAACAATCACAGCAACAGATTTAGATTTAATTTTTATTCACCAAATATCAAATATTGAAATATTCGAAGAAGGAAAGACGACCACATCCTCCTCAATTATGTATGATATTGTAAGAAAGTTTTCTTCCGGAAAAAAAATAAATTTTTCTAATGCAAGTGATAACAAGCTACAATTAGAGTCTGATAAATCTTTATTTAATTTAAATTGTATAAATGCATCAGAATTTCCTTTAACTGATGAGAATTTTAATGAAAATGAATTTATAATAAAATCCAAAGAGCTACTAAAATTATTAAATAAATGTAAATTTTCAGTTTCAAACGATGAAACAAGACATTATTTAAGTGGTATATTTTTTCATCAAACCCAAATAGAAGATAAAATATTTTTAACTGCTGCGGCAACCGACAGTCATAGAATGTCAATTTCAAAAATAAGATTAAAAAATAAAATAGAATTTGAACCAATCATTCTTCCAAAAAAAACAATTTTTCAATTATGTTCTATACTTGAAGATTTTGATGGAGATGTAAAAATATCAAATATTAAATCCAAAATAAAGTTTGAGATTAATAATAGCATTTTAATATCTAAATTAATTGATGGCAAATTTCCCAACTATATCCAGGTTATACCAAAGGAAAATCAGAAAAAATTAGAAATAGACTTAAAGTCATTTCTTAACTCAGTTGATAGAGTAGCCTCTGTTTCTTTGGATAAAAAAGATGGAGTTAAATTTAATCTTTCAAAAGATACTCTTAATCTTTCAGTAAACAATACAAATAGTGGAGATGGAAAAGAAAGTTTAGCTGTAAAATTTGATCATGAGTTAGATATAAGTTTTAACTCTAGATATTTAATTGATATTGCTTCACAATTAGACGGAGAAAAAATAGAAATTTATTTAAAAGATACTGGATTACCTGCTTTGATTAGAGACCCTTCTGACTTTGATAGTATTTATGTAGTGATGCCAATGAAAGGCTAATTAATAATATTTAGTTCAGAATAAATTTTTTTTTCAATTACTTTTACAAAATAATCTGAGTCCATTCCAGGATCTATGGGATTTAAAATTGAAATAGTAATTGATTGATTTGCTTTTAAAATATTATTTTTTCTCCATACACGACCTGAATTAATTGCTAAAGGCTGACATTTAATACCTAATTCTTTATAAATTCTTCCTACTCCTTTTTTAAATGGAACCCTATCATCCGGTAGTACCCTGGTGGCTTGTGGAAAAATTAAAATTGGTCTATTAGAATTTTGCACTGTACTTTTAATTTTATCAATAAAACCTAAATTATCTTTAGTAATTTTGTTTCTATTTACAGATATTGATCCAATTTTTTTTAAATACCAACCAAAAATTGGTATTTTAATAAGTTCATTTTTCAAGATAAACACTGGAGAATTAAAAATTGTTTGTAAATAAAAAGTTTCAAACATTGACTGATGAGATGAGGCTATAAAAAACTTTTCATTTTTAATCATATTTTCTTTACCTTTAATAATAATTTTTGTTGAAAGAAAAATTCTTAAACAAATACCAGACCAATGACCCATAAGTTTACCACCAAATAATATAATATTTGATGGTAATATAAGTGCTGGTAAAAATAAAATAGATATGGAAATAATTCCTAAAAAGAAAAAAAATAAAAATAAATTTTTTTTTAACATTATAATCAAAGATTAAATAATATCTGTTAGCTTTTGTCTTTTTTTAGCAATGATTATTTTTGATCCTTTTATTAAAATTTCTGCAGGATTTGGTCTAAGATTATAATTTGAACTTAATGAAGAACCATATGCTCCAACATCACAAATAATTATTAAATCTTTTTCTTTTAATTTTTGAAACTTTTTTATTGATAAAAATTTATCAGTGCTTTCACAAATAGGACCAACAAATTCATATGGTTTTCTAGAATAATTTTTTGACTTACTTACTGGAATTATTCTATGTATTGCGCCATATAACGCTGGACGCATTAAATCATTCATACCTGCATCCAAAATTATAAAATTTTTCGATTGACTAGCTTTAATATAAATAATTTTTGAAATTAAAATCCCAGCATTTCCAATAATTGATCTACCAGGTTCAAAAATTATTTTGCTATTATATTTTCCTAAAAACTTAATTATATATTTTTGATAATTATCATAGCTAAATTTTTTATTTTCATTTTTATATGGAATACCTATTCCACCACCTAAGTCAATAAATTCAAATTTAAATTTAATTTTTGAAATTATTCTATCTATTATTTTAAGCATTCTTTCAAAAGGTTTATTTTCAATAATTTGACTTCCAATATGTACACTTAAACACTTTAAATTAATAAATTTAGATTTTTTTATATAATCTACCAACCTAACAAAAGTTCTATCATCTACCCCAAATTTATCTCCTTTTTTCCCAGTAGAAATTTTATTTAAAGTTTTTGCATCAGTATTCGGATTAAGCCTTATTCCAATATCAACAATTTTTTTTTTTAGATTTAGCAATTTTCTCTATTTCTATTACTTCACTTTCGGACTCAGCATTTATTAGAAGTATATTTTTCTCTACTGCATACTTTATTTCTGAATAAGTTTTTCCAACTCCAGAAAATACTATTTTTTTTGGATTTACTTGTGCCTTAATTGCTTGCATTAGTTCACCTTTTGATACAACATCTGCCCCCAATCCAAGTTTTTTTATTTCTCTAATAATATTCAAATTAGAATTCGATTTAACAGAAAAACATATTAATGGATTTAATTTACCAAAACTCAATTTAAAATTATTTATATTTTCTCTTAATTTTTCATATGAATAACAGTAAATAGGTGTACCGAATTTTTGTACTAATTTTTTTGAACTAACTCTTTCTACAAAAAAATTATTATTAATATATTTCATTACACTTTATGTATAATGATATTAGATTTATTACTTTGGTACTCAGGATCCCCTTTTCTTCCACAAGAGAACAAAATAACAATACAAATTAATATTAAAATTGTTTTTTTTATCATTATAAATCTTTTTTATAACTTCTTATCATTTTCTTTATATTCTCGAAAGAAGTTCCACCAAATGAAGTTTTTGAGTTTATTGAATATTCCAGGTCAAAAACTTTAAATACTTCGCTATTTAATTTAGGTTCAATTTTTTTTATTTCTTCAATTTTAAGCTCTTCAAGCTTTTTTTTATTTTTTTCAGCAAAATTAATTATTTTAGCAGTCTGTAAATAGGCTTTTCTAAAAGGATAATTTAATTCTCTAACCATATAATCTGCAAGATCAGTAGCAGTAATATATCCTTCATTAGCAAGTTCTAACATTCTTTTTTTATTTACTGAAAAATTCTTTAAAACATCATTCAAGATAATTAAAGAGTTTTTTAATTGATCAAAAGATTTAAATACTAATTCCTTGTCATCTTGTAGGTCTTTAAAATAAGACAAAGGGAGACCTTTTAATATAGTCAACATTGAAAATAAATTTCCAATTGATCCTCCTGTTTTACCTCTTAAATATTCTAATGTATCAGGATTTTTTTTTTGAGGCATTATGGATGATCCAGTAACAATTTTATCACTTAAAGAAATTAAATTATAAGCATCTGAATTCCATATTATAAATTCTTCTGCAATTCTAGAAATATGAATTGAACATGAAGAACAAGAATATAAAAAATCAACAACAAAATCTCTATCAGAAACAGTATCGATAGAATTTTTTGTTGGTTTTTTAAATTTAAGTTTTTTAGTTGTATAAAATCTGTCAATATTAAAAGAAGTACCCGTTAAAGCTGCTGCACCAAGAGGATTTTCATTTAAATTATCAAGATTATTGGTAAATTTTTTTTTATCTCTAATAAACATCTCTACATAAGCTAATAAATAATGTGCAAATGAAACCGGTTGGGCATTTTTTAAATGTGTAAAGCCAGGCATTATTGTTTTTACATTTTTATCAGCATTTTTAAGAATATTTCTAATTGTAAGATTTAATATGCTAACTATTTCTTTAGTTGCTTTCTTTAACCAGATTTTAAAATCTGTTATAACTTGATCATTTCTAGATCTGGCAGTATGAATAAATCCAGCATCTTCACCAATCAATTCAAAAAGTCTATTTTCTATATTCATATGTATATCTTCAAGGCCATCATCAAAAGTAAATTTTTTTTTTATAATTTCGTTTTTTATTCTATTTAACCCCCAAAAAATTTTATTTTTTATTTTAAAATCAATTATTTTTTGCTTAAATAGCATTTCTACATGCGCAAGAGATGCTTCAATATCTTCACTAAACAATCGTTTGTCTACTGATAATGAGCTTCCAATTTTTTTAAAAAGGTTTGGATGGTCTTTTTTTATTCTTGTATTCCAAATTGGTTTATTGTTTTTATTTTTACTCATGATAATTAATTATATATTTTAAAATGAAATATAAAAAATTAAATTA
>MDSW01156398.1_pt1 | contig 10012 bp, 8 predicted proteins | sample 811171 | NCBI WGS metagenome assembly MDSW01 (sample SAMN05326641, study PRJNA326480) | marine metagenome | isolation source: seawater | place: Atlantic Ocean: North West | collected 2012
AATGAACTTTTGTCTAATAAATTAGGATAATTTTTTCTAAGAAGTTCAGCAGATTCGAATTCACCATTAATAATTTTTGAAAAAAAAGCAAGTTCAACAAGTTTATTATCTTTAGAGTAATCTAAATTATTAGTTAAAATTGAAGATGCAAAAGCGGTATCACCATTTTGAACTGAATATGTTGCCGCTAAAAATTTCCCTAAATTAGTATCATTATATTCACTGTTAAAACTTTTATTAACAGTACAAGACATTAAAGAAAAAAATAAAAATATACATAAAGTGTTTTGATAATTTTTCATTTGAAATTATAAATATATAATTAATATAAACATAAATAAGTTTTTTTATCCAATTCTAGAGTTTTTTTTATGCAAATAGAAGAAAATATTACAAGAGATGAATTAATAAATTTGATTAAATTTGAAATTCAATTGGGTTTAGAATTTTTTTCAGAGATAAGAGATTTTAGTGAAAATATAACAGAAAGAAAATTTAAAGATATTCCTGAACTAGAAAATTTTTTGTGTAAGTATTTTACAAAAAATAATTTCAACTTTGTTCCGTCTATAGGAAAAAAAAATTCCAAAGTGCTATTAATTGGAAATAAACTTGGAGATGAAGAAATCTTAGAAAAGTCTCCTTATGTTGGAAATAATAAAATTTTGTTGGAAAAGATGTTAAATGCAATAGATTTAGATATCAATGATGTTTATAAATTAAATATTGATAACTCTTGTGATTATAGATTAGATTTTAATGATATACTGAGTAAATATTTAGAGTTTTTAGAACCTCAGTTCATTATAAACATGTCTAAGAGAGACATAAATAGTATTTTAGCTACAAAATTAAATAATAATTTTTTTTCAGTTAATATTCCTGATCCATCCTTGTTAATAAAAAATCCATCACTAAAAAGAGTTGCATGGGAAAATTTAAAGAAATTGAGACTTAAATTAATTGACTCAAAAAATAAGTAAAAGATTATGAAAAATAAATTTAAAACCTTTTGTCTTATTTATTTCTTTACCATCTTTGGTATTTTTCATTTTAATTTGTCAAATGCGTTGTCTGAAGAAAAAAATCAGAACTTTTATAAAATTTTATCTGAAAATGATGCTGAGTTGTATTCCAAAATTTTTAAGCTTCAAAAAGAGATGATTAAAAATAGAAAATCGAAGGTTTGGGATAAAATAGAAAAATTCAAATTAAATATTTCAGATAAACTGCTTTTTGGTCACTTGCTTGCGGATAAATATTTGCATCCAACAGGATGGAGAAGTAAATATAGCGAATTAAAAATATGGTTAAAAAAATATAATGATCATCCTGACGCATATCGGATATATAGATTAGCTAAACGAAGACAACCCCAAAAAGTAAAATCACCTACAAAACCTACAGGTGAATTTTTAAATGGGTATGGTAATGTATCTAATGATCTGATTAAACCAAGAATACCTTTTATTTCGAAAGGAAATAAATACAGCAGAAATGCTTACAGAATTTCAATTCAATTCAGAAAGTCAATTAACAAAAGAAAAACATCTTTAGCAGAAAAATTATTAACTAATAAAAACACAAAAAAATATTTAACAAGACAGGAAAGAGCCCAATTAATAGCTGAGTTATCTCATGCATTTTTTATTTTTAAAAACGATTATAAAAGTATAAGACAAGCTAGAGTTTCAATATCACTCTCAAATTCTGAAAATGCTCTCGCTTATTGGGCAGGTGGACTAGCATCATGGAGAACAAAACAGATTAAACTTTCCAAATGGTTTTTTAACAATTTATGTAAATTGAAGAAAGGTCCAGAGAGTATTATATCTGGAGGTTGTTTTTGGTCGGCTAGATTGGCTTTTGAAACTAGAGATATTAAAACAATAAATAAGTTTTTAATAAAAGCTTCAAGTTTTGATAGGACATTTTATTCAACTTTAGCTAAAGCAACTCTTGGATATAAAGAAAAATTAGATTTTAGTTTACCAAATATTACTAACTCTTTTCTCTCTAAAATATATTCATTAGATGGAGGAAAAAGGCTCTTAGCGTTACTTCAGATTTCACAAAATCATAGGGCTGAAAGAGAGTTTAGAAAAATAATTGTTAATTTTTCAATAAAGGAATATCCTAAAATTATCTCTTTTGCGACCAAAAACAAAATGCCAGGCCTAGCTTTTAGATTATCAGCTATTTTAAGAAATGATCATGGTTTAATATATTTAGGAGGTCTCTATCCTTTACCAAACTGGAATATAGATAACGCTTATTTAAATGATAAAGCATTAATTTATTCTATATCAAGACAAGAGTCAGGATTTAACCCTAGAGCAAAAAGTTCTGCTAATGCATTGGGTCTCATGCAAGTCTTACCATCAACGGCAGCTTTCATTATGAAAAATAAGACTTATCGATACAAATCTAAAAGAGATTTACTGTATAACTCTGAAAAAAATATTATTATAGGTACAAGATACATTAAATTTCTTTTTAGTTTAGATATTGTTGATAATAATGTTATAAAGATGTTGGCTTCATACAACGCAGGTCCGGGTAATTTTAAAAAGTGGACTAGTGAGTTAAAACCATTAACTAAGACAGATTCACTTTTTTTAATAGAAACTCTTCCTGCAAGACAAACCAGAAACTATATCAAGTTAGTGCTGACGAATTTGTGGATATATCGTTTTAGATTAAATGAAGAACCATATATAATTCCTGCACTTGCAAGTGGAGACGAAATAAAGTTTATTGCGAGATAAAAATGTTGGATAATAAAATTAAATTTGTTCCTGTAAATATAGCAGTTTTGACTGTAAGTGACACAAGAACATTAAAAGATGATAAGTCTGGAAAACTTTTAGTAGAAAAAATAAATAAGTCTGGTCACTTAATTCAAGACAGAAAAATTGTAAAAGATGATGTTCAAAGTATTACTTATGTTTTAGAAACTTGGTGTAAAAATAATTTTATAGATGTTATTTTAACTACAGGTGGAACTGGGTTAACAGGAAGAGATGTAACACCAGAGGCAGTAAATGATATTTTTGAAAAATCAATAGATGGATTTGGTGAACTCTTCAGATTCATTTCATTTCAAAAAATTGGTACTTCAGCACTTCAATCAAGAGCAACAGCGGGTGTTAAAAATGGAAAATATATATTTTGTTTACCTGGTTCTCCATCAGCATGCAAAGATGCATGGGACGAAATTTTATTGTATCAATTAGATATCAGACATAAGCCTTGCAATTTTGTCGAAATCATACCTAGACTAAAAGAAAATGAGCTATTTCGATCTAAAAAATAAGCCAAATCTTGAATTAGAACTGAAAAACCATAATACATTTTTTGTTGGTGTAGACGAAGTGGGGAGAGGATCTTTAGCAGGCCCTATAATAGTATGTTCTTGTTGGATTAAGCCAACACAATATGATAATTTACCATCAAATATAAAAGACTCAAAAAAACTGTCTCATAAAAATAGACTAGAAATCTATGAAAAAACAACTGATATGTGTTTATCCAGTTGTGCAGCGTGTTCATCTATGGAAATTGATAAATTTGGGATAACAATTGCAAACAATCTTGCCCTTAAAAGGTCCTTACACTCGTTACTAAATAAAATGAATTTAAAACTTAAAAAACATAAATCCATTACCATCTATTTAGATGGTAATGTTTCACCAGATTTGGATAAGACAGATAAATTTAAAATACCTTTGCCACCTTTACCGAAAAATAATATTAATACAGTCGTAAAGGGTGATAACAAGATCATTTCCATTTCTTTAGCAAGTATTATTGCAAAAGTTACTAGAGATAATTTAATGGAAAAATATGCTAAAAGATATCCTGTTTATGATTTTAAAAATAATGTAGGATATGGAACCAAACTACATTGTGAAATGATTAAAAAACATGGTATTTGTAAAATACATAGAAAAAGTTTTAAACCAATTAATACTATATGTAGCTAATTTTTTGACATCTAATCAATATATTGTAAATTACAATTTTTATTTGTTAAAGTATTGACTTTATTTAATAATTATAATTTTATCCACATATTATATAGTGTTTATTAACAAGTTTTGAACAATGAAAATCAATCAGTATCTAAATAAAATTTTACATGGGAATAGTATTCATATTTTAAAGAATCTTCCAAACAACAGTGTAGATTTAGTCTTTGCAGATCCACCTTATAATCTTCAATTAAATAATGACTTACACAGACCTGACTCAAGTCCAGTTAACGGTGTCAAAGAAGAGTGGGATAAATTTGATTCATTTAAAGATTATGATGATTTTACCTTCGAATGGCTAAGTTCAATTAAATCTATATTGAAGCCGAATGGTTCATTATGGCTAATTGGCTCCTATCATAATATATTTAGGTTAGGTTATATTCTTCAAAATTTAGGTTTTTGGATATTGAATGATATAATCTGGAGAAAAACTAATCCCATGCCAAATTTTAGAGGGAAAAGATTTACTAACGCTCATGAAACTCTTATTTGGGCGGCTAAAAGTGACAAGTCGAAATATACATTTAACTATGATGCTATGAAATCACTTAATGGTGATTTGCAAATGCGTTCTGACTGGTTTTTACCAATTTGTACTGGTAATGAGAGATTAAAAAATGAAGATGGAAATAAATTTCATCCTACACAAAAACCAGAGTCATTACTTAATAGAATTATAATGTCAAGTTCGAATATTGGTGATATAGTATTAGACCCATTTTTTGGGACTGGAACAACAGGAGTAGTAGCGAAGAAATTAAAAAGAAATTTTATTGGTATAGAAGAAAGTTTAACTTATGTTGTTAAAGCACAAAAGCGTCTGGATGATACTTTGCCGTTGCAACCAGACGATATAATTCAAATAGTCCAAAAAAAGCAAGAACCGAGAGTACCATTTGGTTCTCTTTTAGAAAAAGGCCTAATTTTACCTGGAGAGTTGTTAACAGATTTTAGAAAAAGATGGATAGCTAAAGTCAGAGCTGACGGAAGTTTAATCTCTGACAAAAATAAAGGTTCGATTCATTCTGTTGGAGCTGCTCTTCAAGGATTGCCTGCATGCAACGGTTGGACTTTTTGGCATATAAAAAGGTCAGGCAGACTTGTTCCTATTGATAACCTACGAACAATAATCAGATCTTCAGCTTAGACTATTTTTTAATTTTAATCTTCTTTCATGTAATATTGGTTCAGTATAGCCAGATGGAGTAGTTCTACCCATAAGAACTAGATCAAGTGCTGCATTAAATGCAATGGAATTTTCAAAATCTAGCGACATTGGTTGATAATTTTCGTCTTTTATATTTTGCTGGTCAACTATTTTAGCCATTTTTTTCATACAACTTATTAGTTGATTTTTAGATATTATTTCATGATGAAGCCAATTAGCCAAATGTTGACTTGAAATTCTGCAAGTTGCTCGATCTTCCATCAATCCGACGTTATTTATATCTGGAACTTTAGAACAACCTATTCCATGATCAATCCATCTTACTACATATCCCAAAATACCTTGAGCATTATTATTGATTTCCCGTTCTATCAATTCCTCAGAAAAATTTTGACCATGAGCAATAGGGACATTTAAAATTTTAGACAAATACTGTACATTCTGGTTTTCTTTTATTAATTGTTCTTGAACAGAAAAGATATTTATTTTGTGATAATGCATTGCATGGATAGTGGCAGCTGTTGGACTTGGAACCCAAGCTGTATTTGCACCACTTTTTGGGTGATTGATCTTTTGCTCATACATATCTTTCATAAGATCTGGCATAGCCCACATGCCTTTTCCTATTTGAGCTTTTCCAGATAATCCACATTTCAAACCAATATAAACGTTATTTTTTTCGTAAGCATCAATCCAATCAGCATTTTTTATTTCAGGCTTCGGTATAATAGGGCCTGCTTCCATAGCAGTATGTATCTCATCACCTGTTCTATCTAAAAAACCTGTATTAATGAAAACAAGTCTGTATTTTGCTTGTCTTATGCACTCTTTTAAATTAACTGTAGTTCGTCTTTCTTCATCCATAATTCCAATTTTAATTGTATACCTATCAAGATTCAGCAAATCTTCTACAGATGCAAAAAGTTCATTAGTAAATGATACTTCTTCTGGTCCATGCATTTTAGGTTTAACAATATAAATTGAACCTTTTTTTGAGTTGTTTTTTTTATATTTAATATCAAATAAAGCAATTAAAGATGTAATAATTGTATCCATAATACCTTCAGGAATTTCTTTTTCGTCATCATAAATTATAGCTGGGTTTGTCATTAAATGACCAACGTTTCTAACAAGCATTAAAGATAATCCTGACAGTGAAATTTTACCATTTGAACTTTCAAAAACTTTTTCTTTGTTAAGCTCTCTCGTAATAACTCTATCATCTTTTTGAAAAGTTGACTTGAGAGTTCCATTCATAAGTCCTAGCCAATTTTTATATGCAAGAACTTTATCTTCAGCATCTACGGTAGCAACTGAATCTTCACAATCTTGAATAGTGGTAATGGCAGACTCTAGTATAATATCATTTATACCAGCTTTATCGGATGAGCCAACTAATTGATTAGGATCAATAACAATTTCTACATGAAGATTATTATTTTTAAGTAGTATGGATTTTGAGTTATTTGATTTTTCGTTAAATCCAACAAATTTCTCTGCTTGTTTTAGAAAAGTTTGTTTGTTTTGAAGATTAATAATTAATTGTTTGTCAACTATTTCATAAGAAATTACATCATGATGAGAACCGTTTTTTAACGGAAAATGTTCATCAAGAAAGTTTCTGCCAAACTCGATTACTTTTTCACCTCTTTTAGGATTATATTTATTACCCTTTCTAGTTTGTTCATCTTCAGGAATTAAGTCAGTACCATACAAAGCATCATAAAGGCTTCCCCATCTTGCATTTGCGGCATTAAGTGAATATCTCGCATTAGTTACTGGAACTACAAGTTGTGGACCAGCGATTTTTGCTATTTCCTCATCGACATTTTTAGTTTCAATATTAAAATCATTTCCCTCAGGCACAATGTATCCAATTTCTCTAAGAAAATTTATATAAGTTTCCTGTTCAACATCTTTATCTTTATTTTCTTTATAAAAATCATTAATTAAATTTTTAATTTCATTTCTTTTTTCTAACAATTTTTGATTTAAAGGAGAAAACTTATAAATGATTTCTTCAAAACCTGACCAAAAAAGATTTGAATCAATATTTAATGGTGAGAGAATATCATTTTGAATGAAGTCATATAAAATTTTTGATATCTTTAGTTTATTTTTTATTACTTTTCCCATGACATACCCTTTATATTTATCAATTTAGTTTGTTATTCTTATTTACGTCTAAGTTTAGACCTTCTTTTTTTAATAATGCTATCACTTCATTTAATAATGATATTTTGTCTCTCTTACTATGAGCTTCAACCCTTATTATAATAGCATCTTCAGTATTGCTTGCTCTAATTAGGTACCATCCTAAAAGATTATTTATTCTAACTCCATCAATCAACAAAATATTTTCTTTTTTATATCTAATTTTTAACTTTTTAATAATATTATTAATAACAACAAATTTTTTATCATCTGAGCATTTAACTTTTAATTCTGGTGTAGTAAAAGATAGTTTTAAATTTTTGTAAAAAGTGGTTATATCAAAACCAAGACAAAGTAATTCTAAAACACGTATGCTTGCATATATAGCATCATCATAACCATAGTATTTGTCTTTAAAAAAAATATGTCCTGACATTTCTCCAGCTAAAGGAGCATTTATTTCATTAAGTCTTGACTTTATATGAGAATGACCAGTTTTCCATATTTCCACATCAAAACCTAATTTTTTGATAAAGTTTATCGCTATCAAGCTAGATTTGACATCTAAGATTATTTTTTGGTTTTTTTGCACAATTGACTGACATAAAAAAGCAGTTAATAAGTCACCAGGAATTAAATTGCCATTTTTATCAATAACACCAATCCTATCTCCATCACCATCAAAAGCAATTCCTAAACTTGCATTATTACTTTTTACTTGATTTTTAAGTTCAAGCAAGTTTTCTTCCTGAGTTGGATCAGGATGGTGATTTGGGAAAGTTCCATCTATTTTGCTAAATAAAATTTTATGTTGACCAGGTAATTCTTTGGTTAATTTTTTTATAATATTTCCAGTTGCTCCATTTCCACAATCCCAAATAATTTTTTTGCCGATTAGTTTTTTGCTATTATGATATTTTGTTAATGGTTTTAGAACTTCTTTTATATATTGATTTTCAACATTTAAAAATTTAAAACTTCCTGACAAAGATCTCTTTGAACCTTTTTCTGCAAATTTAGCAAGTTCAATAATATCTTCACCAAAAAATGATTTGTTCAACATTATCATTTTAAACCCATTATAAGATTTTGGATTATGACTACCTGTTATTTGAATAGCTCCTTCACTCCTATAATATTGATTACTAAAATATAAAGCTGGAGTAGGATTCATTCCAATACTGCTCACATTAGTGCCCGCTTTGAGTAAACCATTAATTAAATTTTTTTCTAAACTTGGGCTTGAAACTCTTCCATCTCTGCTAACTAAAACTTCTGGTAATGTATTATCTCCAATTTTATTTTTAAGAAAAAGACCAAAGAAATAACCAAGCATAAATGCATCCTCTTCTTTTAAATTCTTTCCAATAATACCCCTGATGTCATATGCTCTCAAAATATTTTTATGAAACTTATGTTTAATAAACATAGATTTATATTTTTTTTAACCAAGTTGAAAGTTTAGAAGTTAAATCGGGTCTTTGAAGAGCAAAAGTAATATTTGCTTGAATAAATCCTAATTTCGAACCACAATCGTATCTCTCTCCATTAAAAAGAAATCCATGACAATATGAATTACCAATTTGAGAATTAATTGCGTCTGTTAATTGAATTTCTTTTCCCTTTCCAGCCTTTTGTTTTTCTAAAACTTGAAAGATTTTGGACTCCAAGATATATCTTCCAACAATTGCTAGGTTGCTAGGAGCTATTTTAGGGTCAGGCTTTTCAACCATATGTATGATTTCAAAATTTTTATTCATTATTTTTTTTGTTTTTACAATTCCATATGAGGAAGTTTCACTCTTATCAACTTTCATAATAGCAACCATATTGCCTCCCTGATAGTTTTTTATCATATCTTTGAGAGTTGAATTCCCCGTGATTAAATCATCTGCTAAAATTACGGCAAATGGTTCATTATCAATAAGATGTCTCGCGCACCAAATGGCATGTCCTAATCCTAAAGGCTCTTGCTGACGGACATATGCATATGATCCAGGTATTTTTAACATTTCTTGAGTGATTTTAAGAAATTGTTTTTTACCTTGCGTAAGAAGATTGTTTTCTAATTCAAATGAATGATCAAAATGGTTTTCAATAGCTGATTTTCCTCTACTAGTAACAAATATAAACTGTTCTATCCCAGCTTCTGCAGCTTCCTCAACAGCGTATTGTATCAGTGGTTTATCGACAATAGGCAACATTTCTTTTGGCATTGATTTAGTTGCAGGGAGAAATCTGGTTCCTAAACCACCTACTGGAAAAATTGCTTTTTTAATTTTCATGACAAATTCGATATATTGTAATAAATAATATTTATATAAAGCATTAACTATTTCAAACGGTTATAATAGTCAAGATATGATTTAAACATAAAGGATAAGAAAAAATGAAAATCGTTATGTTAGGTACAGGTTACGTTGGTTTGGTATCAGGCGCTTGTTTCTCTGAGTTTGGATTTGATGTAACATGTGTAGATAAAGATGAACTAAAAATTAGAAATCTAAAAAATGGAATTATGCCAATATTTGAACCAGGGTTGGAAAACCTTGTTAAAAAAAATTTTCTTTCAGGAAGATTAAAATTTAGTGTTGATCAAAAAGTTCACATTAAAAGAGCTGATGCAGTTTTTATAGCTGTCGGAACACCAACA
>MDSW01085819.1_pt1 | contig 10011 bp, 8 predicted proteins | sample 811171 | NCBI WGS metagenome assembly MDSW01 (sample SAMN05326641, study PRJNA326480) | marine metagenome | isolation source: seawater | place: Atlantic Ocean: North West | collected 2012
CAAATCCTGGTTTGATAATTGTTAAAGACAGCAGTTTGTCTGATAAATTCATTAATGATTTATCACTAAGACTGGATAAAACTCCCAAACAATGTATGCTCCACCCTAATATTATTAAGAATTTCATTGAAAAAAGTAATTATGTTGAAAAACTAGAAGGTGTTGTAAAAATTACTAAAAATAATGTTTTTGAAAACAATTTTGTTATGCCTCAAATTTGTAGTGTCTCAGCCAATAATTTTTTAAAAAATAAAATATATCAAACTGAAGTATTTGGCCCTTTTAGTCTTTTTGTTAAATGTAAAACTTATGATGAGATGATTAAAGTTGTACATAATTTAGAAGGTCAATTAACAGGAACAATAATGGCAAATATTCAGGACAAGGATTTTATAAATAATATTATTAACGCATTAGAAGTTAAAGTTGGAAGAGTTATTTTTAATGGAGTTCCAACAGGTGTTGAAGTGTGCAAAGCTATGAATCACGGTGGGCCTTACCCCGCATCTTCTGATTCTAGATACACATCCGTAGGTATTGATTCAATAAAACGTTGGTTAAGACCAATTTCATATCAGAATTGGCCAAAAGATATACTTAAAAATGATTTTAATAATTAATTTTGAAATTTTACTTTAGAAATATTGGTATTTTTTTTATTGGTCTTTCTTTGATATTATATCTTTTTGATTTATTGATTGAAAATAAGCATTTGATTTTTTTTGCAGGTATTGGTGCTTTGATAGCTGCATATTTTATGAAAAAAAATAATTTCAGATAATTAGATAGTAAATATGAAAAATTTTGTTCCAAAATATTTGACACAATTTTACATGTTTCTTACGTTTCCAAGTTTTTTTTTCAGTTATAGTCAGATTATTCAACTTTCTGATAGACCATCAATTAATATTCAGAGTGTAGACAAAGAACCAGCGATTGATGGAGATGTTATAAATGATATAGTATGGAATACGATAAACCCTATTACCAATTTATATCAAATGTCCCCAGATTATCAAGAACCATCAACTGAAGAAACAGAGATTAGGGTCGCTTATAACGAAAAGAAGCTTTTTGTTTCTGTAATCTGCTTTGATTCAGATCCTAAAAACATTGTTATTTCTGATTCAACTAGGGATTCAAATTTGGAAGATGAGGATAGTTTCTTTTTTATAATAGACACATATAATGATCAACAAAATGGATTTCTCTTTGGAACAAATGCAAATAGTGTTGAATATGATGCTCAAATAACTAATGAGGGACAAGGTAATTTTGCGGCAGGTTTCAGACAACAGGGAGGTGCTATTGGAGGTACAAATATTAATTGGGATTCAACATGGCAAGTAAAATCAATTGTTGGTGACTACGGTTGGAGTGCTGAATTCGAAATTCCATTAAAGTCAATAAGATTTGCAGAAGGAATTCAAAAATCTTGGGGAATAAACTTCAATCGAAGAATAAGTAAAAATAGTGAGAGTTCTTATTGGGCTATGCTTCCTATTGGATTCAATATTAAAAGGGTCTCTTTAGCAGGAAAGCTTAATGGATTAAATTTAAAATCAACTAAGAATTTAAAATTAACACCTTATGCATTAGTTAATGCAACTAAAAATAAAGCAAGTGAAATAGATTCAGGAGCAGACTTAAAATATAGTATTACCCCTGCTCTAACACTTGATTTAACATTCAATACAGATTTTGCTCAAGTTGAAGTTGATGAACAACAGGTCAATTTGGACAGATTTAATTTATTTTTTCCTGAGAAAAGACCTTTTTTTTTAGAGAATGCAGGACAATTTTCTGTTGGAAGTCCTGGGGAAATTGATTTATTTTTTAGTAGAAGAATTGGAATTGATTCAAATGGAGAGATGGTTCCAATAATTGGTGGTTCCAGATTATCAGGTAAAATAAAGGAAACAAATATAGGACTATTATCAATGTTTACTGATGAAGTCTCAAATTCTAACATTTACAAAAATAATTTTACTGTTGCAAGAATAAATCACGAGTTTTCAGGTACTAGATCTTCAATTGGTGGAATATGGGTGAATAAAGATTCAAAAAAATCTGCTTTAGATAAAGATAATAGTGTATTTGCATTTGATGGTAAATTAGGTTTGGGGAAAAAAGCCCAAATTTTTGGCTTTGCATCAAAAAGCAATACATTTGGAATTAACTCAGAAGATTATGCTTTTAAAATAAAAGGGGAATACAAATGGGACGGTTGGAATATAGCTGCAGGGTATACAGAATTAGGTCAAGGATTTAATCCTGAGGTCGGGTTTTTATCAAGATCTGCTTTTAAAAAACCTGAGTTTTTAATTTTTAAAACAATACGAGTTAATAATATGGGTAAAATGCTTGAAGTAAGACCACATATATGGGGAAATTCATATAAAAATTTTAATAATCAATTAATTTCAAGTTTTTTACATATTGATAACCATTGGGTTTGGGAAAGCAGTTTTGAAATTCATACTGGTATAAATTTTGTAAGTGAAGGAGTTTTTGATGAATTTTCAATCAAGGGTGTAAAAATTTCTCCAGGAAACTATAGTTGGGCTGAGTTTATGCCTGTAATTATGACAAATAAAAATAAAAAAATATATTTCTACAGTAGGTTAAGAATTGGAGGTTATTTTGGAGGTAATAGATTCTCTGCGTCTAATAGAGCAAAAATTCAGTTCAATAATAAATTTAATTCTGAATTGAATTTTGATTACAATAAACTAAATTTACCCAACGGGGATGTAACAGCTCTAGTCTCTGGAGGTAGGTTAATTTACTCATTTACACCTAAGATATTTGTTCAGAGTTACATTCAGTATAATAATATTTCAAATGTTTTTTCAGTTAATGCTAAATTTGGTTGGACTAGAAGTGCAAATACAGGATTATTTCTTGTTTTTAATAGTTTTAAAGACAATGATATTTTTGATGAAATTAATTACAGAAGTATAATACTTAAGTATAGTTATCAATTTGATTTACTCTAAATGAAAAAAATAATAATTATTCCTGCTAGACTATCATCAACTAGACTTGAAAACAAAGTCTTAATGGATTTAAATGGAAAAACATTAATTCAAAGAGTTTTTGAAAACGCGAAAAAATCCAAAGTATCTGATGTGTTTATAGCAACAGATAGTTTAAAAATTAAAGAAATTTGTAAATCATTCACAAAAAACATAATCATAACTAGTATCAATCATAAAACTGGTACTGATAGAATTGCTGAGGCTTCAAAAAATATTGATTCAGATATTGTATTAAATATTCAATCAGATGAACCATTTATAAATGTTGAAACTATAAATAAAATGATAGATTTATTTGAGGACCCAAATGTTTACATGACTAGTTCTATGTATAAATTGTCAAATAAAAAGGAATTAGATGATCCAAATCAAGTCAAAGTTGCAGTTGATCCTGACAACTATGCTATTTTATTCACTAGATTTCCTGATACTTTTAACCTATCAAAAATGACAAAAAAACAAAAAATTAATCAATATTATGTTCACCAGGGTATTTATGGATTCAAAAAAGAGTTTTTAGAAAAATATTCAACCTTAAATCAATCATATCTGGAAAGGTTTGAAAAGTTAGAACAACTAAGAGTTTTAGAAAACGGTTATAAAATAAAAATGATTGAATCAAAGTATAAATCAATTGGTATTGATACTTTAGATGATTATAATGAAGCTATTAAATTTTTGAATTTAAAATTATAATTAAATAAGTAAACAAAATTTGCTAGTTTTAAAGTTTTAATATGAAAGGTATTGTATTAGCAGGGGGTCAAGGTACAAGGCTTTATCCATCAACTAAAGTTGTATCAAAACAACTATTAACAGTTTATGATAAACCTATGATCTATTATCCTCTTTCAATTTTAATGATATCAGAAATTAAAGATATTCTAATTATTAGTACTCCTCAAGACACTCCTTTGTATAAAAATCTTCTTGGAAATGGTGACAATTTTGGATTAAATATTAATTACATGATTCAAGAAAAACCAGAGGGTATTGCTCAGGCTTTTGTGATTGCAAAGGATTTTATTGGAAGTGACAATGTTTGCTTAATTTTAGGGGATAATATTTTTTACGGTAATGGTCTTTCAAAACTTCTGAAAAAATCAATCAAAAATTGCAAGGATTATAATAAAGCAACTGTTTTTGGTTATTATGTTAATGACCCAGAAAGATATGGAGTAGTTTCATTTGACCCAAATAGAAAGGTTACAAAAATTGAGGAAAAACCTTCATCACCTAAAAGTAATTATGCGGTTACTGGACTATATATATATCCTAACAGTGTTATAGACATTGCTACAAGGGCAAAAAAATCAAATAGGGGTGAGTATGAAATTTCTGACATAAATAATGTTTATTTAGGACTGAAAAAATTAATTGTAGAATTATTGGATAAAGATTTTGTATGGCTTGATACAGGAACTCATGAATCTATGTTAGAGGCCTCAAATTTTATAAAGGCAATAGAAAAAAGACAAGGTTCAAAAATTGCATGTCTTGAGGAAATAGCTTACAAAAAGAATTATATAAGTAAAATTGAACTTCAAAAAATTATTGAATCTATTAAAAAATCTGAATATGGAATTTACTTAAGAGATAAGGTGTTATGAAATTTAAAAGACTATCTATTAAAGACATAATTGAAATTACTCCTAACTATATAATTGATAATAGAGGCTATTTTTCTGAAACTTACAGAAAAGACTTATTAGATAATTTTGTTGGAAAAAAAATAAATTTTTGTCAAGAAAATAAATCAAAATCTGTCAAAAATGTCTTTAGAGGACTTCATTATCAACTTCCACCAAATGATCAAACTAAACTTGTTAGTGTCATTGAAGGTAAAATTATTGATGTAGTTGTTGATTTGAGAGTGAATTCAAAAACATTTAAAAATTTTTTGTGTGTTGAAATTTCAAACGAAAATAAAAAACAATTATTAATTCCTAATGGATTTGCTCATGGTTTTCTTGTATTATCAGACATTGCAATTATATCATACAAGGTAGATTCTTTTTACAATAAAAAGTATGAGAGAATTTTAAATCCATTAGATCCTGAATTAGGACTTAATTTAGATTTAAAAAACAAATTAATGTCAGATAAAGACAAATCTGCCCCTTTTTTAAATAAAATTCAGTTTTTTAAATGAAAAAAAACATTTGGATTACAGGAAAACAAGGTCAGTTAGCAAGTGAAATCTTTAATATTAGTTGCAATTCTTTAGGAAATTTTTATTTTACATCTTTAAAAGAGGTTGATATAACAAATAAAAAAAAGGTTGATGATTATATAAGATCAAATAAAATTAATTTGATAGTTAATTGTGCAGCATTTACTGATGTTGATGGAGCTGAAACAAATGAAAAACAAGCATATGAGGTAAATGCTTATGGTGTAAAAAATATTTTAGATTCTTCATTTAAGTACAATTGTAAACTAATTCATATTTCTACTGATTATGTTTTTGGAAGTTTAAACAAAAAAGAAATTAATGAGTTAAATGAAATAAATCCACTAAATATCTATGGTAAGTCAAAATTAATGGGAGAAAAATTTATTTTGCAGTCTAAGGTAAACTCTGTTATAATTAGAACCTCATGGTTATATTCTAATTATGGTAAAAATTTTTTAAAAAAAATTATTGAACTCTCGATATCAAAAAAAAATATAACTGTTATTAATGATCAAATTGGAACCCCAACTAATGCTTACAACCTAGCAAAAGTATGCTTAAAGTTTATTGAAACTTCTGACTTTAATATAATTAATAGAGAGATATACAATTATTCAGATGGAGGTTCTTGCTCATGGTATGAATTTGCTTGTGAGATAAAAAATCAATTAGGTTTTAAAGCTCAAATTTATCCAATATCAACATTAGAATTTAATCAGCTTGCAAAAAGACCAAATTATAGTGTCTTAGATAAATCAAAAATTAAAAGTAAATTAGACATCAAAATAATAAATTGGAAAAAGTCTCTCAAATATTTTTTTTTAAATAATATATTATGAAAAATATATTAGTGACTGGAGGAGCTGGTTTTATTGGGTCTAACTTTGTAAGGTACATGCTCAATAAATATAGCAATTATAATATTATAAATTATGATAAATTAACTTATGCAGGTAATATTAGAAATTTGGTCGGAGTTGATAAATATAAAAATTACAAGTTCATAAAAGCTGATATTTGTGATTATAAAAAACTTGATGATACATTTAAATCTGAAAAAATCGACAATGTTATTCATTTTGCTGCTGAATCTCATGTTGACAAATCAATTTTAGATCCATTTTCTTTTGTTAAAACCAATGTGCTTGGAACATTAAATCTATTAGAGGTATCAAGAAAAAATTGGAAAAATGATTACAAAGACAAGTTATTTCATCATATATCCACTGATGAAGTTTTTGGATCTGCAGAAGATGGCCTGTTTTTCAATGAAAAAACTCCGTATGATCCTCATTCTCCTTACTCAGCATCAAAAGCATCTTCAGATCATTTTGTAAGAGCTTATTTCGATACATACGATTTACCTATAAAGATTTCAAATTGCTCAAATAATTATGGACCTTTTCAATTCCCTGAAAAATTTATTCCTCTAATCATATACAATATAATTAATAAAAAAGAATTACCTATTTATGGAGATGGTCAAAATATTAGGGATTGGATTCATGTTTACGATCATGCTGATGCACTAGACTTAATTTTTCACAAAGGTTTAATTGGTGAAACTTATTTAGTTGGAGCTAATGACCAAAAAAAAAATATTGAAATTGTAAATATTATTACAGATTTTGCTGATTTATTATTACAAAGAGAGAATGGATCCTCAAAAGATCTAATTAGGTTTGTTGAAGACAGACCTGGACATGATAAAAGATATGCTATTGATACTGAAAAAATTTATAGTCAACTTGGATGGAAACCAAAAATAAATTTAAAGAATGGAATTAAGAAAACAATAGAATGGTATATTGAAAATAAAAAATGGATAGATTATTCTCTAAAAAAAAATATTTGAAATTAAAATATATAAGTCAATCAATTAGAAGATAAAGTTATATATTTGTTAAAGAATTTTATATTCTAGATAGTTGTTTCTTGCCATTTTGGTAAGATGGTTTATACCAATTGAAGCTTTCCCTTAAAACGGAGGGCTTTTTTTATTTAAAATTATTGTATAAATTGGAATAAATTAAATTAATGGATAAACTTAAAATTTTTATACAACTAATTAGAGAAATATCTTTAATTAAAAGAATTTTTGGTTGGAGCAAAATCAAATTTGCAAGCTATGAAGCCTATGAGGAATTTAAAAAATTAGAAAATAAAGTTGAAACACTTGAAGTAATTAAAAAAGAGCTCGAAAGTTTAGGCACTTTAAATAATATAAATGAAAAAAATTTAATGGAATTGAAAACTGAAGTCAAGTTTTTGAGAGAAAAAAATGAGGAATTAATCAAGGAAAATCAAAATTACAAATCTAAAGATCAACAAAAAGAAATTGAATATTCAAAAAAAATGGTTGAGTTCAATCAAGCTCAAAAAAATTTAACAGAGGCAAGAGAAAAGGTATATAATGATGCTATTGAAAAAGAAAATTTAAAGTTAGAAAAAATGAAAAATCAATGGCAAGAGCATGAGAGAATTACCGGAGAAATAATTGAAAACTTGTGCTCAACTCTTAGAATACAGTATCTAAAAAATCCACCAATTGAAAAAAAACCTGACAACACTATTCAGATTATGGGAGAATATATAATATTTGACGCTAAGTCTCCTCTTAATGAAAACCTTGATAATTTTCCAAAATATTTAAAGTCTCAGGCAAAAAGTATGGAAAAGTATACCTCACAAAAGCTTGTTAAAAATGAAATTTTTTTAGTAGTTCCATCCAATACAATGGAATACATTCCCGAGTTTAGATTTTCATTTAGTGGTTATTTTGTTAATATTATTGCCAAAGACTCTATTGAGATGATTTTAATTTCACTTAAAAAAATTGAAGATATTGATTTGGCTGGAAAGTTAGATCCTAGAGATAGAGATAATTTAATTAATGTTATTTCTAGCTTTGCATATTTTATTGGAAGAAATGGTAGAATCAATCTTGAGTTAGGTGAACAATCAGTTAAATTAATCGAGGAAATGAGATCATTAGTACCCAAAGACTTTATTGAAGATGTAGTTAAAAGTATTGCTGGTCAATCATTTAATATTGCATATGACAAACCAGGTAAGGTTGAAGATACTGAAAATCTCAAAAAATTAATTAAAGAGCAAAAAGATAAGGCCGATTATATTGAAATTGAAGAATTAAATTCAAAAGTTAGAAAAGAGTTGTCTAACAAAAAAGTTGATTAACTATAAAAAAAAATATTATATATCATAATTAAAAAAAACTCTCACGATTTGGTGAGAGTTTTTTTGATTTAGATGCTAGTACCCGTGAACAATAGTTTCATAATCTCGTATTAAACAAAATAATTTTATAGTAGGCTTACTTTAAACTTTAGATATCTTGTTAATACTCCCGCTTTTTAAAGCTTTATAAATTGACTGATAAACATCTTTTGAAATTTTAGTAGATCCACTGTTCCATCAAATAGGTAAATTAAAACCCTGATAATCAATTGATTACAGGGTTTTAATGTGGTACCTCCAGGAATCGAACCAGGGACACAAGGATTTTCAGTCCTTTGCTCTACCAACTGAGCTAAGGTACCAATTGAAGGCAAATATAATTTCCTTTTTTTAAATACCACAAAATATTTTGTATGATTTTCTTTATTTTAATTAATGTAATTTTATAATATGAATTTAATTATCGATATAGGTAACTCATTTACTAAAGTTTATTTATACAGTAATGGTGCTCCAAAATTTTTTAAAATCATCAATAATCTTGATGAATTAAAAAATAGTATTGTTTTATACTTAAAAGAAATTAGTCATGTAATAGTATCAGATGTAAAAAGAGTTAAAATTGAAAATGTTTTGTCAATGTTCAAGGGAAAATTTATTTTTCTTGTAAAAGAATGTAGATTCCCTTTTAAGTCTAGATATAAAACTATGAATTCGTTAGGTGACGATAGAATTGCTCTTGTTAATTCTGCATTTAAAAAATTTCCAAATGAAAATGTATTGATAATTGATCTTGGAACATGTATTACATACGATTTTTTAGTTGAAAAAGGTGAATATTTGGGCGGTTTAATATCTCCTGGCTTTGAAATTAGATATAAAAGTTTAAATTTTTACACTGCAAATTTACCATTGATAAAAAAAATTGAAGAAAGAGATAATTTTATCGGTGACTCAACTCAAACCTCCATTCAATCTGGAGTTTATTTTGGAATAATAAATGAAATTAATTCAAATATCAATCTTTTTTCAAAAAATTATAAAAATTTAAAGGTTATCATAACTGGCGGTAATTCAAAAGTTTTGTCTAAGAAAATAAAAAACACAATATTTGCAGATCAATATTTTTTAGCAGATGGATTGAATTATCTTTTAGATTACAATAAAATAAAATGAAAATAAAAAATTTTTTTTTACTATTTATTGCAACATCATTGAATTTATTTAGTCAAAATTCAACTAGTTCTCCCTTTTCATTTATTGGATTTGGTGAGAATATTTTTAAGGGTAATGCAATAAACAGAGTCATGGGAGGTTTAGATGTTTTTACAGATTCAATTAATATAAATTTGAATAATCCAACTAGCTATTCTAAATTAAAAGTTACGTCATACGCGTTAGGTCTAAATCTTAGTGCAAAAGATTTAAAGAAAAATTCAGTTTCTGAGAGATCAAAAACCGCATCTGTTGATTACATATCAATTGCAATTCCCACCAAATTTTTTGGTTTTGGGTTTGGTTTAATCCCTTCAACATCTGTTGGCTATAGACTTCAGTATAATGATCCAATTGCTAAAAGTTTAAGTCAACTTTCTG
>MDSW01195555.1_pt1 | contig 10011 bp, 5 predicted proteins | sample 811171 | NCBI WGS metagenome assembly MDSW01 (sample SAMN05326641, study PRJNA326480) | marine metagenome | isolation source: seawater | place: Atlantic Ocean: North West | collected 2012
ATGGTTTCAAAAGAAATTTGAGTCGAAACTAACTGAATACAGTTTCAATCCTGATGAAAAACTTAATATTTATGAAAGACTAAACTCTGCTGAAGGTCTTGCAAAATATTTGTCTGCAAAATATCCAGGAATGAAACGTTTTGGAATTGATGGCGCTGAAGCATTAGTACCCTTGGTTGAAAGTGTTATTCAAAACTGTGGATCAATGGGAGCTACACAATTATGTTTTGGAATGGCGCATAGAGGAAGATTAAATCTTTTGGTTAATGTGCTAGGTAAACTTCCATCGGAACTATTCTCTGCTTTTGATGAAGATACTGAGTTAGAGGGTGCTTCCACAGGAGATGTTAAGTATCACTTAGGCTTCTCATCAAACTTTGAAACACCTGGTGGTGAAGTACATGTTTCACTTTTTAATAATCCATCTCATCTAGAAATCGTAGATCCTGTCGTAATTGGCTCCGTGAGAGCTAGACAAGATCGAATTGGAGACAAAGATAGATCACAAGTTGTACCAATTCTTCTTCATGGAGACGCTTCTTTTTCTGGACAAGGAGTTGTTATGGAATCACTTCAAATGTCTCAAACAAGGGGATTCAATGTTGGAGGAACGATTCATATTATTGTAAACAATCAAATTGGTTTCACTACAAGCAATATCAACGACTCAAGATCAACAGATTATTCATCTGATGTAGCAAAGATTATTCAAGCTCCTGTAATTCATGTGAACGGTGATGATCCAGAGATGGTTGTGAATGCAGCAAAAATTGCTTGTAAGTATAGAAACAAATTTAAAAAAGATATCGTTATTGATTTATTTTGTTACAGAAGAAGAGGACATAATGAAGCTGATGATCCTTCAGCTACTCAACCCTTGATGTATAACAAAATTTCAAAACATCCATCTGTTTTAAGTCAGTATGAAACAAATTTAATAGATCATGGAATACTAACGTCTGACGAGGCAAAAAAAATTAAAAGTGAATATAGAAAATCTCTTGAAGGTGGAGAAAGCGTTGCAAAAAATTTAGCAAAAAATCCAAATGATCAACTTTGGTTTGATTGGGAGCCATACATGGATGTTAAGTGGTGGCCCAAAGTTGATACTAAGTTTGATAAAGACAAGTTTATGAAGCTTGGTAAAGCTATTTGTAAGGTACCTAAATCATTTAATCTTGGCTCACAAGCTAAAAAAATATTTGATGATAGATTGAAAATGAATAATGGAGAAATTCCTATAAATTGGGGATATGCAGAAACAATGGCATACGCAACTCTTCTAGATGAAGGTTATCCGATAAGATTAACCGGCCAAGATGTCAGAAGAGGAACTTTTTCACATAGACACGCTTGTGTTTTTGATTCTAAGAATGGAATGGGTTACATACCTTTATCGGATATAGCTGAAAAAAATAAATCTAAGTTTGATATATATGATTCATTATTATCAGAGGAAGCAGTTTTAGCATTTGAATATGGTTATTCTGCTACTTGGCCAAGTGGTCTTGCTATTTGGGAGGCTCAGTTTGGAGATTTTGCAAATGGAGCTCAAGTTGTAATTGATCAGTTCATAGTTTCTGCACAACATAAATGGGAAAGATTATCCGGTCTTGTAATGCTTTTGCCTCATGGATATGAAGGTCAAGGTCCTGAGCATTCTTCAGCAAGATTAGAAAGATTTTTACAACTTTGTTCAAACGATAATATGCAAATCATGAATTGTACAACACCAGCAAATTACTTTCATGCTTTGAGAAGACAGATGCATAGAGATTTTAGAAAGCCGTTAATTATAATGACACCTAAATCTTTATTACGTCATAAATATTGTGTTTCAAACATTGAGGATTTTAGCAAAAAAAATACTTTTCATAGAGTTTTGTGGGATCATGCTATAGACCCAAAAACTAAAGGATTTATCAAACTAAAAAAACCCAAAAAAATAAAAAAAGTAATTTTGTGCTCAGGTAAAATTTATTTTGATTTATTAGAGGCTAGAGAGAAACAAAAAAGAGATAATATAGTTTTTTATAGAATTGAACAATTATATCCGTTCCCAGCCAAAAGTTTGGTTAAAGAACTTAAGCCTTATGCGAAAAATGCTAAATTTTATTGGTGTCAAGAAGAACCAAAGAATATGGGAGCTTGGTTTTCTGTAAGAGATTATATCCAATGGACATTAGATAGTATAAAGGCTAATAATAATAATATTTCTTATATAGGAAGAAGCCCTGATGCATCGCCTGCAACAGGATATGTTAAAAGGCATCTTTCTCAACAACAAGAAATTATTAAAAAAGTATTTAATTAAATGAGTGAAAAAATTCTAGTTCCAGTTTTAGGTGAAAGCATTACAGAAGCGACTGTTTCAAAATGGTTAAAAAATGAAGGGGATACAGTTGAGGCTGATGAACCAATAGTTGAATTAGAGACAGATAAAGTAAACTTAGAGGTTCCAGCACCTGTATCAGGTGTTTTAACTAAAATTAATTCAATAGATGGTTCTACTGTAGAAGTTGGTGCTACCCTTGGTTCAGTTTCTGCGGAAGAAAATAATAAAGTAAAAGATGTAGAAAAAATTGAAAAAATTAAACCACGCAAAAAACAAAAAAATGCTGAGGATTTTAAGCCTCAAAAAAAAGAACCAGAAATTTTTGAACAAGAAGAAACAAATGATGAAGATCAACCATTAGTTTTAATTGATGAGGTAAAAGAAAAATCAGAAATAAAAAATCAAAAAAAAGTTTTAAATTTATCACCTGCAGTAAGAAAAATTGTTTCTGAAAATAAAATTGATTTAAAATCAGTCAAAGGATCAGGAAAAGATGGTAGGATATTAAAAGGTGATTTAATTAATCTAATGGGCTTAAACCCACCTCCATCTGAAAGAAAAATAAAATTTGGCCATGAGGAAAGAATTAAAATGACCAGATTAAGACTAACTATTGCCAAAAGGTTGAAGCAAGCGCAGGAAAATGCTGCCTTGTTAACGACTTTTAATGAAGTTGATATGACCAATATCATGTCTATGAGAAAAGAAAATCAAGAAGATTTTCAGAATCGTTATGGTGTTAAGCTGGGTTTAATGTCTTTTTTTGTTAAAGCTTGTATAGTGTCCTTAAAAAATTTTCCAGCTGTTAATGCTGAGATTGAAGGAGATGAAATAGTTTATAAGAACTATTATAATATTAGTTTTGCTGTAGGAACTGATAAAGGCTTAGTGGTGCCTGTATTAAAAAATGCAGATGAACTATCATTTGCAGATATTGAAAAAAATATTAAAGTTATTTCAGAAAAAGCAAAGGATGGTAAACTTACAATAGAAGATCTTCAGGGAGGGACATTTACCATTAGCAATGGTGGAGTTTACGGATCTATGCTTTCAACTCCTATACTAAATTTACCTCAATCTGGTGTTTTAGGTATGCATAACATAATTGATAGACCAATGGTTATTAATAGTGAAATAAAAGTTAGACCCATGATGTACTTAGCTTTATCTTATGATCATAGAATTATTGATGGCAAAGAATCTGTTTCTTTTTTAAAGATGATTAAAGATAATTTAGAAGATCCAAGAAGGTTGTTTTTAGATATTTAAATGTCAGAAAAATTTCAAGCTGTAGTAATTGGTGGAGGTCCTGGAGGATATGTTTGTGCTATAAGACTTGCACAATTAGGTATTAAGACTGCCTGTATTGAGTCAAGAGGTTCTCTTGGAGGGACTTGTTTAAATATTGGTTGTATTCCATCAAAAAGTTTACTCAACTTGTCTGAAGAATTTCAAAAAGTAAAAACATTGTCTAACAAAGGAATTGATATTGGTGAAGTAAAATTGAACTTACCAAAAATGATGAAAAGCAAAGACAAGGCAGTTACAATATTAACTAAAGGAGTGGAGTTTTTGTTAAAGAAAAATAAAGTAACTTATTTCAAGGGCATGGGTAGTTTTAAATCTAAAAATGAGGTCTTAATTAAGGATGAGAATAATAAAGCAACAATCATTAATGCTGATAAAATTGTAATTGCAACTGGTTCTGTTCCAGTTTCATTACCTGGTATTAATTTTGATGAAAAAATTATAGTTTCATCTACTGGTGCTTTAAAGCTAGAGCAAGTACCAAAAAAAATGGTTGTTGTTGGTGGTGGATATATAGGACTTGAAATGGGATCTGTTTGGTCAAGACTAGGTGCCGAAGTTCATGTAGTAGAATTTCTGGATCATATAACACCCGGTATGGACAAAGAAATATCAACCGAATTTATGAAAATTTTAAAAAAACAGGGAATTCATTTTCATATGCAACATAAAGTGGAGACAATTAAAAAAAATAATTCTGGTGCTGTAGTCTCAACTAAAGATAAAGATGGTATTAATAAAGATTTCGAATGCGATATTGTTCTAATTTCTGTTGGAAGAAAAGCGAATACAAATGGTTTAAATCTTGAAAAGATTGGTGTTGAGTTAGATAAAAAAAATAGAATTAAAACTAAGAAAAATTTTCAAACAAATTTAAATAACATCTACGCTATTGGAGATGTTATAGAGGGACCCATGCTTGCGCACAAAGCAGAAGATGAAGGAATTGCTGTTGCTGAAAATATTGTGGGTCAATCAGGTCATGTAAATTACGATACTATTCCTGGAGTTATTTATACAACACCGGAAGTTGCCTCTATTGGACAAACTGAAGAGCAATTAAAAGAGAAAAATATTAAATATAAAATTGGCAAGTTTTCATTTATGGCGAATTCGAGGGCAAAAGCTATAGATGATACAGAGGGTTTCGTAAAAATCTTAGCTGATGAAAAAAGTGATAAAGTTTTAGGAGCACATTTAATAGGAGCCCATGCTGGAGAATTAATTGCAGAAATAGGTATTGCTATGGAGTTTGGAGCTAGCTCCGAAGATATTGCTAGAACATGTCATGCACATCCTACTTTTTCAGAAGCGGTGAAAGAAGCAGCATTATCTGTCGATAAAAGAGCAATACACTCTTAAAAATTTCTCTTATTATCTAAATATGAAATTTCCGATTCTTTTACCAAATATATTTAATCACCCATTTACTTATGAAAGCGATCTCAAATTAGAAATAGGAGATTTTGTTGAAGTACCTTTTGGTAAAGCCAAGATTATTGGAGTTGTATGGGATAATTTTGAAAAAAAAAATAGTAAAAGTTTTAAACTAAAAAAAATAATCAGAAAATTAAAAATTCCTAAACTAAAAAAAAATACATTAAATTTTTTAAACTGGTTTGCTGAATATAACATTATTCCAAAAGGTATGACTTTAAAGCTTCTTTTGTTAAGAGGAAAAGTTATAGATAAACTTGACGAAAAATTATACCAAAAATTTAAATTTCAGGTGCAGAGTCATTCATTTGAATTAAATGAAGATCAAAAAAAAAGTCTAAATGAGATAAATATTTCGAACAACAATTTCAATGTTCATGTTTTACAAGGCACTACCGGCTCAGGTAAAACGATAGTATATTTTGAAGCATTAAAAGATGTTCTTAAAAAAAATTATCAAGGTCTAATTATGCTGCCAGAGATCGGATTGACTAATCAATTCGAAAAAAAATTTATTGAATTTTTTGGTTTTAAGCCAGCTATCTGGCATTCTGGTGTTACAAAGAAAAATAAGGAAATTATATGGAGTGGAGTCATAAATGATAAAATTAAAGTAGTCATCGGTGCACGATCATCTTTGTTCTTACCCTTCAAAAATTTAGGCTTGATTATAGTTGATGAAGAACATGATCAATCTTACAAACAGGATGAGGGAATTATGTATAATGCCAGAGATATGGCAATATCTAGAGGGTCGTTTGAAAATATACCAGTAAATTTAATAACTGCAGTGCCATCTATAGAAACTTATGAAAATATTAAAAAAAAAAAATATAAGATTTCAAAACTTAATAAAAGATATCAAAATGCTTCTTTACCAAATTATGAAATATTAGATTTAAATAATATCAAATTAGAAAAACAGTCGTGGCTTTCAAAAGAAATAATTCAAAAAGTTAATTTTCACCTTGAAAAAAAAGATCAAGTTTTATTTTTTTTGAATAGAAGAGGATTTTCACCAAACGTTTTATGCAAAAAATGTTTTAGTAGTTTTTCGTGTCCAAATTGTTCAATAAATTTAGTTTATCATAAAAATAAAAATAATTTATTATGTCATTATTGTGGATTTAAATCTTGTCTTAAAAGAAATTGTAAAAAAGAAGGGACTTGTGATTTTATTTTTAGTGGGCCAGGTGTAGAGAGAATTTCAGAGGAGGTAAAAAAAAATTTTCCGTTGAAAAAAGTAGAAATTTTTTCTAGTGATACAATGAATAAAAAAAGCTCAAAAGAAAAATTAGAAAAAATTATTAATAATGAAATTGATATTTTAGTTGGAACACAATTAATTTCTAAAGGTTTTCATTTTCCAAATTTGAATTGTATTGTTGTTGTAGATATTGATTTATTATCTCAAGGTCATGATTTAAGAAGTGCAGAAAAAAATTTACAATTATACCATCAACTTTCTGGTAGAGCAGGAAGAACAGGTCAACCCTCAACTGTTTATTTTCAAACTTACAATTCTAATACAAAATTAATTTCTGATATTACAAATAAAAACCCTGAAATTTTTTTAGATAAAGAAATAGAAATAAGAAAAAAAAATAATTTACCTCCTTTTCAAAGATTTATTTCTTTAATATTAACTGGTGAAAATGAAAATAAATTAGAAAAAGAGGCAGCAAAATTTAAAACTATTTTAGAAAATAAAATTAATGGCAAAATTTTAGGTCCAGTAAGTGCACCTATATTTCGAATAAAGAAAAAATATCGTGTGAGATTGCTTATAAGAGGTCCTAAAACTTTAAAATTGCAGAACTCTTTAGCATCCATAATTCAAAAATATAAATTTTTGTCAGGAATAAAACTTTCAGTTGATGTTGATCCAATAAGCTTCAATTAAAGCCCAAAAAAAACAGTATTTAGTCAATGTGTTACTTGAAGACTATTAGGTCATATGCTAATTAAAGCGTGAATTTAAAATTAATCACTTACACTTTAGAGGTAATAAGTTGAGTAAAAACAAGGGATTTTCTGATACTTCAGCTAATAGATATTCTTTAGCTTTATATGAGTTAGCTAGTGAATCAAATTTACTTACTCAAGTTGAAGAAAATTCAAATTCATTTTTGGATTTAATCGATAATAGTGAAGATTTTAAAAATCTAATCAAAGATCCAACCTTAGATCGCAGTGTTTTAATAAAAGTTATTAATTCATTATATGAAAATTTTAAATTGCAAAGTCTTTTTAAAAATTTTTTGAGTTTCTTAATCACAAAAAGAAGATTTTTTTATTTAGAACAAATTCTAAAAAGTTTTAATGCAATTTGTTCAGAAAAAAGGGGTGAATTAAAAGCTGAGATTAAATCAGCGAAAGAATTGACACAGGATGAAATAAAAAAAATTACAGAGGATTTATCAAATAATTTTAAATCTAAGATAAAATTAAATTATAATCATGATCAAAGTTTAATTGGAGGATTAGTAGTGCAAGTTGGAAGTACGATGATCGATACTTCTATTAAAAAAAAATTACAACAAATAGAAACTAGAATGATAGAGGCATAATATGGAAATCAATCCTTCAGAAGTCACAAAAATTTTAAAAGAACAAATTAAAAATTTCGGAGAAAAAGTTGAAATTTCTGAAGTTGGACAAGTTTTATCAGTAGGAGATGGAATAGCAAGAATTTACGGTCTAGATAATGTTCAAGCCGGAGAAATGGTTGAATTTTCTGATGGTTCTAAAGGTATGGCTTTAAATTTAGAAAGTGAAAATGTTGGAGTTGTAATTTTTGGTGATGATAGAAATATAAAAGAAGGAGATGTTGTTAAAAGAACTGGAAGCATTGTTGATACACCAGTCGGAAAAGAATTATTAGGAAGAGTTGTAGATGGTCTAGGAAATCCTATTGACGGCAAAGGAGTATTGGACAAAGGTGTTAAAAAAAGCAGAGTAGAGGTAAAAGCTCCTGGAATTATTCCAAGACAATCTGTTAGTGAACCAATGCAAACAGGTTTAAAATCTATTGATAGCCTTGTTCCAATAGGTAGAGGACAAAGAGAATTAATTATTGGTGATAGACAAACTGGAAAAACAGCAGTTGCAATTGATGCGATAATCAACCAAAAAAAGATTAATGAGTCTGGTGATGAAAAGCAAAAGCTTTATTGTATTTATGTTGCTGTAGGACAAAAAAGGTCTACTGTAAGACAAATCCAAAAAACCTTAGAAGAAGCTGGAGCAATGGAATATACAACTATTGTTGCAGCTACTGCATCTGACTCCGCACCGTTACAATTTTTAGCTCCTTATACAGGTTGTGCCATGGGCGAATATTTTAGAGACAACGGAATGCATGCATTAATAATTTATGATGATTTATCAAAACAAGCTGTAGCATATAGACAGATGTCATTAATTCTTAGAAGACCTCCAGGCAGAGAAGCCTATCCAGGTGATGTTTTTTATCTTCATAGTAGATTACTTGAGAGAGCAGCTAAATTAAGTGATGAACATGGTGGTGGATCTTTAACAGCACTTCCAATTATTGAGACTCAAGGTGGTGACGTTTCAGCATATATTCCTACAAACGTAATTTCAATAACAGATGGACAAATATTTTTAGAAACAGAACTATTTAACCAAGGTATCAGACCAGCAATTAACGTTGGATTGTCTGTTTCAAGAGTTGGTTCAGCTGCTCAAACTAAAGCAATGAAAAAAGTGTCTGGATCAATGAAGCTTGAATTGGCACAATATAGAGAAATGGCAGCTTTTGCACAATTTGGATCTGATTTAGATGCATCAACGCAGCAGCTTTTGAATAGAGGATCTAAATTAACAGAGCTCCTTAAACAGAAGCAGTACACTCCAATGACAGTTGCTGAACAAGTGATTTCAGTATTTTGTGGAGTAAAAGGTTATCTTGATGATATCGATCTTAAAGATGTCGAAGATTTTGAAAATAAAATTATTGAAAGATGTAAATCAGATAAGCCTGAGATAATTCAGTCAATTATTAATTCTGGCAAACTTGAGGAAGAAATAGAAAAAAATTTAATTGATGTAATTTCTAATTTAAAGAAAAACTTTAAATCATAAAAAAAATATGGCTAGTTTAGACGATTTAAAAAAAAGAATAACAAGTGTAAAATCTACACAAAAAATTACAAAAGCTATGAAAATGGTTGCAGCAGCTAAACTTAAAAGAGCACAAGATAACGCAGAAAAAGGGAGACCTTATTCTGATAAGATGAATAATATTATTTTAAATTTATCTAGTGGACTCTCTGATAAAGATAATGCTCCTCGACTATTATCTGGTACAGGAAAAGAGCAAATTCATCTTTGTGTTGTTATAACTTCAGATAGAGGATTATGTGGTGGTTTTAATGCAAATATAATTAAAAAAGCAAAAAGTTATTTTGTTAAAATTAGTCAAGAGGGTAAAGAGTTAAAGATTATTACTGTAGGCACTAAAGGAAATGATCAATTAAAAAGAATATATGGAGATAAAATAATTGAGAATATTTCATTTAAGAATTCAAAAAATGCAAATTATTTCGATGCAGAAAAAGTTGGAAAAATGATTATCTCAAAATTTGATAAAGAAGAATTTGATATTTGTACAATTTTTTATAATCAATTTAAAAATGTGATAACTCAAATACCTCAAGCTCAACAAATTATTCCTTTGAATACAAATAGCAATGAAGATGATAAACTAGGCAATAGTTATGAATTTGAACCTGATGAAGATGAAATTTTAACTAATTTATTGCCTAAAAATATTTCAACACAAATATTTAGGGCAATGTTAGAGAATTCAGCTAGTGAACAAGGTGCAAGAATGAGTGCAATGGATAATGCAACCCGAAACGCAGGTGAAATGGTTGACAAGCTTACTATTGAGTATAATAGAAGCC
>MDSW01041822.1_pt1 | contig 10009 bp, 4 predicted proteins | sample 811171 | NCBI WGS metagenome assembly MDSW01 (sample SAMN05326641, study PRJNA326480) | marine metagenome | isolation source: seawater | place: Atlantic Ocean: North West | collected 2012
AAGCGGCAATTATGAATGCTCAGATGCAACAACAAGCTTTGTTGTCTGATCAGTCAATGCAGAATGCCGCAAAGCAGTTTAATGCACAAAGTCAAAACCAAGTAGATCAATTTAATGCTTCTATGGCGGCACAGATTGAGCAGTTTAATTCTCAACAGTTAAATGCTATGTCTCAGTTTAATGCTGGTCAAACTAATAATATGACATCTCTTGATAAGCAGTTGTCTAACCAGTTTGAGATTGCGTCTTTAGATGCCGCGACACGCAAAGGTATTGCACAATTACAGTCTGATACTCAGATTAAAACTACTGGTATGCAGACTGCCGCTCAAATTAAAGCGACTCAGATAGGTGCAGACGCTACAATTTCTGCGGCTAACATTAGAGCATCTTCAGCGGCTTCAATTGCTAATGCTCAGATAGCGGCTAACCGTGAACAGTTCAACGCACAGAATGCTTTTATTGCTTCTCAGTCTGCGCTTGAGTATGAAAGAAAAACTGCAATGATGAACACAGCCGCTGAGAATGAAATGAATAAGCTTAATGCCCAGCAAAACTTTCAGCTTACAGCAATGGACTATGAGGCTAACTTGCTTGCGGCAAGAGATGAGGCGGCATATTTAAGACAGTCTTATGAAAACGATAAGGCATTGAACACACAGCTTTACATTGCGGCTATTGGAAATGAAACTGCCGCCAGTAAAGAATCGAATACTACTATATCAAACCTGATGAATCTTGTTTCAGGTGTATTTGCAGGCGGTGGAGGGGAGTAAAGCGCATGGGATTCTTTAAAAAGATTTTTAAAGGTATTAAGAAAGTCTTCAAGAAAATTGGTAAGGCAATTAAAAAGACTTTTAAAAAGATTGGTAAGTTTATGGGTAAAATTGGCATTGTTGGTCAATTAGGTTTGGCGCTTATTATGCCCTATGCGCTACCGGCACTAGGTGGGTTTTTAGGAACTGCCGCTACATCAATGATGCAAACAAGTGTAGGTGGCTTTTTAGGCACAGCAATTAAAGGTGCTGGACACTTTCTTAATGCCGCAGTAAAATTAGGCACTCGTGTAGGAACAGCATTTAAGTCTGTTACTTCTGCCGTAACCAAAACAATCGGTAACATGGTGGGAGCCACTATTAATTCTCTTCCGGGCGGTAAAGCTTTTGGTGGTTTTATGAAAGACCTAACAAACGGCTTTATTGATATTACAGACATGAATTTTTCAAATGCTTGGGATGCCACACAAAAAGCTTGGGGTCAAGCAGGCGCTGATTTAGGAAATTTATTTTCTAAGTCTACTTTTGATTCCAGTATGAATAAGTTTGGTATTCAAGCAAACCTAAAAGAAAGCTTTGCTGGAGCAGATACTTTAACCGCCAAAGATGTGGGTTACGATCCAGTAACAGGTGAGCGTTCTTTTAGTTCATTAGATATTAATGATCCTAATTTTAGTATGAATGAAAAGTTAGGCTTAGGTAGAGAAGGAACAACCTACAACATAGGTAACACAGCAACACAAGTTGACCTTGAAACAATGACACTTCCAACCGACCAACAGATTTCGGTTACGGTTGGAGGAACTGAGCCTACTTCTTCTTTGTTAGCGCCTCAAGGTGTACCAGACGGTAAGACATTGATGGGCCTCTCAAAAGAAAGTGCTGAAATGGCTTTGCGGCCTGCGGCGACTGATCCCTTTGCCTCAAGCACTATTGATGTTGGTTCTACTTTTTCAGATCCGAACTTTGGAAAAAATGCAGTTAGCACAGAGTTTGACGCATTTACGAATGTAACAGATCCAAATGTTATTAAACAAATGACAGACGCAAAAGCATCTTTAGGAACAAGGGCTAGAGGTGCTTTAGAAGAGCAGGGATATTCAATGACCAAAGCAGGCGCGGTTAGTTTGGCATCAGACGTTTTGAGCCAGTTTGAACAACCACAGTCTGAAGGTAGATTGCCCTATAACGATCCTTTTGCAAACGTAGATATGTCTTATTTGACGCCACAGCCAATCCCACTTTCAGGAGGTTTAGCAACTTCTAATATGATGTCGGGTATGGGAGGCTATTCAGACTTTGCTCAAATTCAACAAGATATTTTAAATTCTAATTTTGGCAATATCTATGCTAATGGTTATTATGGTGGTGCGGCAATTCCTGCTGGTTATGCTATTGCTATGGAGGAACTAGCATGAATGAAGACATCCTCAATATTAACTTACAGCGGAAATTTCCTATACCGGGAACAAGTCTGACTACCGACCCAGACAATCCTTTTCCGCACGATAGACCGCCTGAGTTTACAAATCTTCATAAAGCTTTAAATTATATTTTTGAAAATATTATTGAAGAAGAAAACTATTCGCAGTTTATTAAGTTAATGGCTGATGGCTTTCCGCTTATGGAAGTTGCACAAACTATGTTGTTTAGCGGCTTTTACGAAGGTAAGTGGAACTTTTCATTGATGCAACTTCTTATTGAGCCAACCGCTTATATACTTTTAGCTTTATGTGAAAGGGCTGACATAGATCCAACATTTTTTAGAGATGACATAGAAGATGATTTGGATGAGGAAGAAGTTTTTGGTACGTCTTTTGCTGAAGTAAAAGGTCGCCAAATACAAAAAGATTTAGAGCAGACAAAAAAAGGACTGCCTTCTATTGATAAGGAAATGCAGGCAAAACTAGACGCTATTCCGCAAGAACAAATAGAAAGCTTATTGTCTGGTCAAACAGAAGAAGAAAGCGGTAGCTTGTTAGCTAATCAACAGGGTGAATAATATGGACCTGACTAAAAATCCTTTAGAAAATGCACAGTCCCTACTAGAAAACACACAGGCAAATCGTAGAAGCCGTGAAAAAGCAAATGACACTGGCATGATGTTTAATCTTGCTGGGCGGTTTCTTGGTGGGATGTTGCAACAAAGACAAGAAGAAAAATTTAAAAACTTTATGAATCAGGAAGGCATACTGACTGAAAGGGCTTTAGTGCGTTCTGCTGTGGATCGCGCTCAACTAGCTGTTCAACGTGGTCAAGCCGCCGCCGCCCACACCAACGGAAAGGAAGATTATTTTTTAAATGATCTTTCTCAGCAAATAGCAGGTTCATTAAACGCACAACTTAGCAAGGACGGTAAACCTTATAACCAGCAAGACGTTGCAAGAATCTCAAAAAAACTAGCCGCTGATAATTTAAACGATTACATAAAAGCTTTTGATGATGAGTATACGGCGGCACAGAATGTTCTGAATGCAACAGGCGCTGATCGCCTTGCTTATGGTAAAGCGTTAAGAGATGCTTCAGGCGTTGATCAGGGTGTTATGGGAAGAGTTTTAAGAAAAGCAACATCTGTATTTATGGACCCCGAAGATAGAGACACGGGGCGAGCTTTAAATAAAACTATTACTGCTTCAACAATCTATAACGCTTCAAAAGATTATCAAGAAACTTATGATAAATATTATAATGAAACAGGCAGTAGTTTGGTTTCTAGCATTATTGCTGATAGGTTAGAAAAAGATAGGGATCAAATACGAGAAATGAGAGCTACTCCAAAAATGGAGGCGTTTAATTTAGATGGTATGGGAGATAGAGACTATCTAGTTGTTAGGGGTGTGCCACAGCCCGGAGAGGAAGAAGGTCGAATTATAAGTATTTATGATCCTAAATATGAAGAATACGTTTCTTTAGAGGGAGCTTTAGGCAATCGTAATTCAACACGAAGAGCAAAAAGAATTGTAAAAGAAGAGGCAGATGATTATCTTGCTCAAATTTCTCAAGCTGATCCAACACTATCAAACCAGATGATGGGCTTGGCTTTGCGCGGCATAGATACAAGCGGTAGCGACAGAGCGCCCCAAGGCGTTGTTGATAACGCAATGCGAAGAGCCGCGACAGACGTACATTTTTATGAGCGTGGTCTGCGTCGAGATTTTGGAGATATGCAAATAACTCCAGAACAACTAACTCGTATTGCAACACGAGCCTATATTATTGATAGAGAATTAAATAATGGACGTTCAGCACTTCATAATGTTGAAAGAGAGTTTGGTGGCACAAACCCCTTGTTGACTTATTTAGCTGTAAAAGACGAAACAGAAGGTGATTTAGCTGTTTTAGATCCGGGTTTAGAAGATACTTTAAAAACTCAAATAGGCCAATATCTAACTCAAGTATTGCCAAATCAATCGCCTTACAGGGGGCAAGAAATTTACAATATCGTTGAAAAAAACAGCGGCGGGTTTTTCTCAGGCAGTGATTATAATTTTAAAGATTTAACTTTTAAAAGAGAGGATGCCCAAGGTAATAAAGTTACTCTAAGCGTTCAGGATTTAGTTGCTGAAGCTATTGTATATGCTACACGCAGAGAAATGCCACAAGTAAAAGACGCCTTTTATTTTGTTGAGATTCCAGAACAGGAAAAAGAAGAGTTAAGAAGAAAGCATCAAAGAGATCTTATGGCTGTTCCGGGTGGCTTTGCTGATCCGTCAGCAACTATGATGTTTGGAGAATAATAGTGCAAGGCCCAACATACTCAGAGATAATTCAGGCAGAAATAAAAAATCAAGATATAGCGTTAGGTTCCCCTAAAAAAACTCAAGGGGGTTTGCCGCCTGTAGAGGTTAAGTTTGGTCACGAAAGACCAGATTATACCATGAAAGATTTTAGAAATGATCCTGAAGTTATAAAAGATTTTGAGCTAGTAACTGATTTTCTTGGAAACAACCAAGGATTTTTAAGTGTTTTTAATTTTGCAACAAGTCCATCACAAGATGATAACCCTGTAGAATTTTTGCGTGATGATTTTACGCGGATAGAAACTGCTCTATCAAAGGCCAATGCTTTTAAAGATGCGCCAGAGGAAGTAAAAGCGGCGTATCGACGCATGAGGCAAAAATTTGATAATGCTGAAGTGTATGATTGGTCTGAACAAGTCCACAGAGTTTTAGATTATGGGACAGATTTAATCTTTAACTATGAAAATGCGGCGGCTTTAGGCGCGGCGGCATTAAGTGCAGGACCATCAGCAGGTACAGGTGTTGCGGCATCTGCGGCGGCAAGAAAAGGCGCAGGTACTGCGGCAACGAAAGCTTTAGATTTGGCTATTCGTGCCGGTAAAGGTGCAAAAGAAGGTATTCAAAAAGGCTTGAAACCTACAGCGGCTAAGACTAGCCTTTATTATGGTGGTTTTGGTTCAGCGGCTGATGCGGCAACGCAGTCATTAGAAATTGTTACAGATATGAGAGAGCAATGGAACCCTGTTGAAACAGTTGTTGCGGGAGCCGTTACAGGTACAATAGGTCTGGGACTATATCACGGTGGAAAACAGCTTAGTAAATTAGCTACAAGGCGCTCTGTAGAGGATATAGCATATGATACACCAATGCTTCCTGCTCCAGCGACACTGGCTCTTCCTCCACCTGCTAAGGCTCTGCCCGATCTTAGACTACCACGTTTTGATCAGCCATCTGGTCCTGCACAACAAATTCAAGAAACTCTGGGCGAGGCAACAGGTAACACACAACGACAGCTTTTGTTGGACTTACGGGATACACTGCAAGATATAGTAACTAAAAATAATAAACCAAGCCCGTCTGCAAGTAAATTTCATTTTGAATTAGCAAAGCTTGTATCAGAGCGCCAAGGAGGAAGCACAGGTTTTGGCCCAAGACTAGCCGCAGACATACTAAACTTAGTAAAAAGACGGCAAGACGCGCCTGAAAACTTTAAAAAAGCTATTGAAGATGCTATGAACCAGCCTCGTGCTGGAGAAAATATTAGAGTAATCATTGACGATTTTTTAAAAAATCAAGCAGATGATGTAGCTGACGCAACCCCTATAGATAGGGTTAATTCAGATATTCTTAGAGCAATCCGTGCCGAAGGAGAGGATAAGACTAATCTACCTGCTGTTCTTTCTAATCTTCCGTCTATTCAAAAGTTAGTGGATAGTATAGGTGGAGGTCAGCAAACCTACGATAAGATTGTTGATGCGGCTTTAGCGGCATCTAGAGGCACACCACAGTCTGTACAAAGCCAACTGCTTTATAACTTAAATAAAGTTTTAACTGGTTTTACTTCTAAATATATGTTTGGAAAATCAGCAGGCTTTTTATCGCCTTACTCAAACATTTCTGGTACTGCAAAGCTTTTACAAGAAAAAGTAAGTGGTGAGTTTGCTCTTGGTACAAAAGCAGGTCAGAAAAGAATTGAAGAAGATTTTGCTGAAGCACAACGTAGAATCACTGGTGGATTTTTTAAACAGTATTTATCGGCTGTTATGCCACTCTCGCGGGACAAGTTTAATGTTTCAATTAATGATGAATTAAACGCAAGACTGTCTCTGGCTATTCGTGGTAGAGCTTCTGATGATAGTGCTGTAAACGAGGCGGCAAAAAGAATTAGACGTTCTTATCAGGCCGCTGGAGAGCTTCTACATCGTGAAGGATTTATCTCAACTCCTGTAATAAACTATGTTCCTAGAATGTGGAAGCGGTCTGCAATTGAAGCTAATCGCGGCGAGTTTGCACAACTTTTAATTCAAGCAGGCGAAGCTACTTCTACACGCGATGCAGAAAAAATAATTGAAGGGATGTTAGAAAAACAGTATCAATTATCAAGTGGATCAAAAGATTATTTCTTTAGTTCTAACCGGACATTTGAAAACATCACAGATGATGCAATGTTTGAAAAGTTTTTAAACAATGATGTTCAGCAAACATTTTTCAATTATATGCAACAGGCGGGTACAGCCCTAGCTAAAAAACGTGTGTTTGGAGTTAAAAACTTAAAAGAGTTTGAAGAGCGTTGGCTTGTTCCAATTAGTCGAGAAGTTCGTAATGGTGGGGGTGGCTGGTCTGCTAATGAATCAGAGCAGATAAGAGATCTTTATAAAGTTGTTACGGGCGAGGGTGTAGAATCGGCCCACGTTGCTAATCAGGGGATACAGCTTGTACAGCGAATGGCTCTCTTGCCTTTAGCAACACTTTCTAGTTTAACAGAAATATTGTTGAACTTTGGTGTTGCAGGAGGCGCGGCAAGCCTAAAAGGAATTAGGGCTGGCTTTAAAATTAGTGGCGCTAAAAACAAACAAGATATTAATAATCTGATGGATGCTTATGGTACTGGTTTTAAAACCATAACCGAAGACTCCCACAAAAAACTTGTAGATGAGTTTGGTCTTACGCCTGAAGAGGCGTGGCACGAAATGCAAGAGTTTGGTTTAGTTATGGAGCAATCTCTAGAGTCTATGGCTGATCGTCTTGCAGGTGATATGGTATCTAATAAAGCATTACAACAAGCCAGCGATAAGTTTTTTAGAATAACTTTTCTAGATCAATGGACAAAGTTTGTACAAAATGTATCTTTTCAAACAGGAAAAAGATTAATTTATAAGCATATTGATGATCTTGTTGAGCATGGTAATGCCCCTATTACCCGACGAATTCAAAGTAAAATGGATGATCTGGCTGAGTTTGGGGTAGATGTGGAAAAAGCAAAGGCTTGGGCATCTCGTGGTAAAAGTAGAAACGATGAGTTTTACAAAGAGATTGCGAACGGGGCGGCAAGATATACCAACCAAATTATTTTACAGCCTTCTAGACAGTCAGGCTTAAAGCCTCGCGCACACACAACGCCTATGGGTAGTCTGCTTTTTCAGTTAATGGGATACCCAACAGCTTTTTCAAATAATATTCTGAAGCGAGGCCTAAAAAGATTAGTGCGTGACAAAGAGATTGCTTTTGAAAAACTTGGTCCCACGGCCTTAATGATGACTGCGGTTGCTGGAGCATCTAATTATGCTCGTACTCGTGGCGAAGGCTATGAAGATAAAACAGCCGCTGAAATTGGAGTCGAATCTTTGATGCGTTGGGGAGGCGCTGGTATTCTTTTTGATCAGGTTTACCGTGCGCGTGAAAATGCAGAGTATTTAGGAACGCCGGGGCTTGTTGCAGGTATGTTTGGGCCTACCGTTACAGATGTTGTTGGTGCTATTGCTTATCAAAAGCCTGTGAGGGTTTTGGGAACTAAAGTACCGGGATATGGTTTAGGCACACCTTTGTTTGGAAGAGATGCTATGCAGGATTATCGGTCTGCCTTGTCAGATATTGACACAGAAATTAAAGAAGCAATCGTACCTTCTACCAGAACTTATTATGATAAAGGCGGTAAGGTTATGGATGTTCCTAATGTTCCGGTAGAGCCTGATGAGCGTATAGATAAAATGACGGGACTGCCTTACAACGAACAGGCTGGTCAAGCGTTTATTGATGAAGAAGATATGCCTTTAAGTTTGTTAGCGAGGAATCAATAATGCCAGCATTAGGTAGTGTAATTGCAAAGGCTGTAGTAAGAGGCTCAAAAGATATTTTAGATTTTGATGAGGTCCAAAAAGCAATCTCAGGTCGTTTAGAAGATACGCTTCTTACTGGAGAAAAGCCTATATCAAGTGCTCAAATTAGTTATATGGCACAAGTAGCACAAGATGCAACGGCTGGTAAGATACGAGATCCTGATCTTGGGATTCCAGATGCCGAAGAAATAAAAGGTAATATTGAGGGCATCCTTGATATGCACGGTATTACTCGTGCCGCAGAAAAATATAGATTTAATAATGTTCCTGAAACTAAAAGTGTTGATGAAGCTGATGAAGTTGTTGTCAATATGATCGAAGATTATATGGCAGTCCAGCCAAAATCTGAACTTGTTTCACGCCAACACAAAAGATTTTTAGCAGAACAAATTGTTTTAGGAATGAGAGATGGAAAATTTTTAGAGTCTATTTTGCCAAAAGGAGCGAGAGATTTAAAGTTTCCTACAAAGGGCAATGACCTAGATATTATGGTTGATAGAACTATAAGAAAGGCTGATGATGCGGCAGGAGAAAGTGATTTTAATTTAGAGCGTCAAGAAGCCCTAGAAAAATTTATAGAAAATTCTGCTGTTACTCATCCGGTGTATAGATCTATATCTTTTAACCCTGAATATGATTGGGACAGCCGCTTTGCCATGCGAAACGAAGTTGCACCACACTACGGTACAGAAGGGCAGGCTAATTACATTGCGTTAAGTGCGGTAACCGGCAAAAAACCAGAAGAATTTTTAGAAGTTTCTTCAGAAATATTTTCACCTGATGGTGGAAAATATCTTTATAAAAGTGAATTAGAAAAAATATACGATATTCATAATAAAGCGCGGTCTTTAGGCTGGAACCCTGATAGATATAATCCTGATGAGCCTACTCTTTTGCAATTGGTGCAAGATGGCAAGCTTCCAGAGGCAGAATCACGCCCTATATTAGAAGCATTATTAAATATGAAATCGTCGGATCAGCCGCCTACTATTTTTAAAGGATATTTATCTATAAAAAATCCTTTAGATTTAGATGATGGAACTTGGACCGTTGATGATATGTTTCACGCTTCTCCGGTCAATACAAAAAAAGATTCAAAAAGCGTGATGATGGATATTGTTTATGCTATTGCAGGTCAGACCGGCAAAGACGCAGTTGATATTATCAGAAGCCCTAAATTTCAAGAGCTAAGAGAATCTGTAGATAAGACTAGAGATTTTGTAGATTTTTTAAGTGAGGATATTGATCCTTTTGACAGAGAATTTAACCAATTTGACATGGTAGGTCAAATTTATTTAGATCTACAGCGAGCATCAGTAAATGAAAGGTTTGTAGATTTTATTGAATCTTATGGTTTTGATGGTATTCGATATATAAATCAAATTGAGCCTACTTATTTTGAGGAAACTGCGGATGCTTATTCTTATATCCCCTTTAGGCCCGAACAATTTAAAACTTTTGGAGCGTTAAGGTTTGACGAAGCTGATCCAAGAATGTTTGCGGCAACCGGAGGCAGTGTTACAAGACGTTTTGTAATGGCTAAAGGCGGCAAGGTCGATAAGAAAAAAATGAAGTGTAACAAGCCCAAGCGCACACCCAACCATCCTAAAAAGTCTCACGTTGTCAAAGCCTGTAAAGACGGAAAAGAAAAGATTAT
>MDSW01040676.1_pt1 | contig 10008 bp, 9 predicted proteins | sample 811171 | NCBI WGS metagenome assembly MDSW01 (sample SAMN05326641, study PRJNA326480) | marine metagenome | isolation source: seawater | place: Atlantic Ocean: North West | collected 2012
GCTATGGCTAAAGATCTACCACGTCAATTGCGTTTAAGAGGTCTGGGTGGGCAAGTAGTTATAGATCCCGCACCTATGTCGAGGCGGGATCGTAAAACTTTAGAAAATGTGATCAAGTCTTCGCTCCGTAAAGACACCATCGAAACCAATTTTGTCGGATGGACGTCAATGGGATTGATAGAGCTACAGCGAGCAAGAATTCGTCCCAACTGGTTAACTCTTTAAAGGAACTCAATTTAATTATCAATTACACTGGGTTTAAACTGCAGTATCTTTATAATTAATTTCTTTTTTATCTTCACCCAGCCTGCCACGTCGAATGTGTAGTCTATTTAGAGCATTTAAATATGCTTTAGCTGATGCAACTACAGTATCTGTGTCTGAAGACTGCCCCGTAGAAATATTTCCATTGTCATCCATTCGAACGGTCACTGTAGCTTGTGCATCTGTACCCTCAGTTACCGCATGCACTTGATAAAGCTGTAATCGTGCACTGTGAGGGTATAACGCTTTAACTGCATTAAAGGTTGCGTCGACAGGTCCATCTCCTTTGGCAATGGTAGATACTTCGTTGCCATCGATAACCAAGTTCATTTCAGCACTTTGCGGTCCGTGCGTACCGCATTTAACCTCCAAAGACATCAGAATTATATGATCATTTTCTGCATCTTCTCCAGCACGCATAAGCGCTATAAGATCTTCGTCATAAATTTCCTTTTTTCTATCTGCTAATTCTTTGAACCGAAAAAATACATCTTTCAATTGATTATCAGCCAGCTGATAGCCCAAATCTTCAAGTTTAGCTCTTAGTGCTGCCCTACCGGAGTGTTTACCTAAAACCAGATTTGTTTCTGACAATCCTATATCTTCAGGGCGCATTATTTCAAAAGTTTCAGAATTTTTCAGCATACCATCTTGGTGTATACCACTTTCATGGGCAAATGCATTTTTGCCAACAATTGCCTTATTAAATTGCACTGGAAAGCCAGAAACAGTTGCAACTCTCCTAGATAGGTTCATTAATTTAGTTGTGTCTATAACTGTATGGTAGGGCATTATGTCAGCTCTAACTTTAAGGGCCATCACAACTTCCTCGAGAGCTGTATTACCAGCGCGCTCTCCCAGTCCATTAATTGTGCACTCTATTTGTCTAGCGCCTCCTTCGACGGCTGCGAGAGCATTTGCTGTCGCCATACCTAAATCATTGTGACAATGAGTTGCAAATACCACCTGATCTGCTCCTGGAACATTCTCTATTAGCACTCGAATTAATTCTGCAGACTCCATTGGCGCAGTGTAACCGACTGTGTCTGGAATGTTTATTGTCGATGCACCAGCCTTAATTGCTATTTCTACCACACGCATTAAGTACTCGTGTTCTGTGCGGGTGGCATCCATTGGGGACCATTGGACATTGTCACATAAGTTTCGAGCGTGCGTTACTGTATCATGAATCAGTTCGGCCATCTGGTCTTTATTTAAATTTGGAATAGCTCGGTGTAATGGAGATGTTCCAATAAACGTATGTATTCGAGGCGCATTAGAATTTTTTACAGCATCCCAGCACCGATCAATATCCTTATAATTTGCCCGCGCTAATCCGCATATAGTTGCATTTTTTGATCGCAGAGCAATTTCACTAACTGCTTTAAAGTCTCCTTCAGAAGCAATAGGGAAACCGGCTTCGATAATATCTACACCCATGTCATCTAAAAGCTCGGCAATTTCGAGTTTTTCTTCATGGGTCATAGTTGCACCCGGTGACTGTTCACCGTCTCGAAGGGTTGTATCGAAAATTACTACCCTGTTATTATAGTTATCATTTGTCATTTAGGATCTCTATGTTTGGTATTTTTACTTAAGTTCGATGCGATCACAGCCTCCTCTGAGCGGACGCACCTTTAAGGCACGCTCAGAGGCTGCCTAGTAAAAGATTTTGCTTTTGCGTTTGTGCCATATTAATTTTAGACATTGAACTCATTTACACCAAGCCACTTATTAGCTGAGATGTTATACAGGCATTGGTTTAAAAGAAAACAATAAAATAATTATTGATCATAACGATTGCACTGTAGACACATTATTCTCTGAGTTATATTTCATTGTAGTGTTAGTATTTTGCAAGGTTAATGATTTTGAATGAACAAACAGAAAAAAATATAGAGAAAATTGAAGCAGTGATTTCTGAATTAATCCGAAATAATGAAGATTTATCCGATGTTGTTGCCGCTCAAAATAAAGAAATTTCAAAAATAAGAGATAGATTGCAATGGCTTTTAGAGCGAGAGTTTGAGCGCCAAAATATTGAAAGTGCAGTAATGGCTGACAAACCACCACCACATTGGTAGGTACGAAAGCAATTGTCATTTTACTGAAGCTAAAGTAGGCTTTAGAAATTAATAAATTAAGCACAAATAGGCGTACTATGAAATTTTTGGTTAAGTTTTTTCTATCTGCATTTTTGGTGTTTTCAGTTCCATTGGATGTTAGTGCTCAAGAAGATGTTGTAGTCACAAAGCAATATGATGACGGTGGTATGTATGAAGGCACATTCAAAAATGGATTGCAGCATGGAATAGGGACGTATCGGCTGCCGAATGGGTACGAATATAGTGGTGAATGGGTTGATGGGCAGATTTTGGGAGTTGGTGTTGCAAAATTCCCAAATGGCTCCGTTTACGAAGGGAATTTTATAAAAGGTAAGCCAGAAGGCTCTGGCAAAATTGTTTTTGCAGATGGGGGTACCTACGAAGGAACTTGGTTAGATGGGAAAATAACAGGACAGGGTGTGGCTGTCTATGCAAACGGCTCTAGGTTTGAGGGTGGTTTTCTGGAAGCAATGCATCATGGTCAGGGTATTATGACCAACTCGGATGGTTATGTTTACAATGGGGATTGGGTAAACGGAGTTAAGGAAGGTTCGGCAAAAATTACTTACCCAGACGGCTCAGTATACAACGGAAGTGTGATACGAGGCGCGCGAGAAGGCAAGGGCACTTTAGAGATGCCAGAAGGATTAATATTTGAGGGTTTTTGGAAAAACGGTGAGATCAACGGGTTGGGAAAATTAATACAGCCAAACGGAGATGTTTATAAGGGCGAACTTTCTAACGGTAAGAGAAATGGTAACGGCATCGTAGAATATGCAAACGGTGACGTATATGATGGAGAATTTACAGAAGATCAAAGAGCTGGTCAGGGCACTTTTTTAGGTTCTGACGGTTACAAATACGTGGGGGAGTGGGCCGAAGGGCAAATCCAAGGTAAAGGTGAAGTTACTTATCCTGATGGGTCATTCTATGCAGGAAACTTTGTAAATGGTTTGGCTAGTGGCAATGGTAAAATTCAGTATCCAGACGGTTCCGTTTATGATGGTGAGTGGAAGGCTGGTGTGATCGAAGGTATAGGCCGCGCTCAGTATTCAAACGGCGTAGTATATGATGGTGGATTTAAAAATGCTCGTAACCATGGTTTTGGAATAATGGATTATGGAAATGGATATATTTACGAGGGCGATTGGATGGATGGCAATCGTCACGGGAAGGGTTTATCAAAATTTGCTGATGGTATGGTCTATGAGGGTGACTATTTAAACGGAAAACGCCACGGTATTGGTAAAATAACACTGGCGGATGGGTTCAGATATGAGGGTGAATGGTTGGCTGGTGAAATAACCGGTGAAGGGATAGCAACGTACTCTAATGGCGATATTTATGAAGGCACTTTTGTTAATGGACGCCGTCAAGGGGAAGGTATAATCAAATTCGCAAATGGACGATCGGCTAAAGGTAAGTGGCAAGATGGTGCTCTGATAGATGCCGAGACTGCAATTACTGACACCGATATTGAGGCTTCCACTGGCAACGAATGAATACAGGTGTAATCAAATCGCACCGTTTTGTGATATTGCAGCAAGAGTTTTTTTGGCCTTAGCTAAGGTGGAAGTTTTCATGTTTTCGTCTTGTCTTTCCCAATTTCGATACATTTGTGCCATGCGTGGATTTGAAGAAAATTTTTCCTTATGTCGGATAAGGAAGTCCCAGTATAGTGCATTAAATGGGCACGCCCGGTCGCCTAATTTATCTTTAACGTCATAATGGCAGCTCTTGCAATAATTGGACATTCTATTTATGTATGCGCCACTGCTGATGTATGGTTTTGATGCAACCAATCCTCCATCAGAAAATTGGCTCATTCCTAAAGTGTTGGGGGCTTCAACCCATTCAAAAGCATCGATGTAAACAGAAAGATACCACTGATGAACTTCTTTTGGGTCTACATCTGCTAGAAGAGCAAAATTACCAGTGACCATTAGGCGCTGTATATGGTGAGCGTAAGAGTGGTTCTTAGTTTGTAAAACCGCTTGAGATACACAACGCATCTTCGTGTCGCCACTCCAATAAAAACTCGGAAGTTTTCTCTTCGCTTTCAAATAGTTTTGATCTGTATATCCTGGCCCTTTTAGAAAGTATATTCCTCTTATGTACTCACGCCAACCAATTATTTGCCGTATGAAACCTTCCACAGCGTTCAATGGTGCGTCGCCATTAATAAAGGCCTCTTCTACTTTTCTACAGGTTTCTAGCGGATCGAGTAGACCAGTGTTAAGATACAAAGAAATAAGGGCGTGATAAAGAAATGGCTCATCGAGCATCATTGCATCTTGGTAATCCCCAAAAAAAGGTAGAGAATGCTTTATAAATTTATCAAGAATGATGTTAGCATCTTCTGGCGTAACAGCATAATCGAAGGGGTATATTTCACCAAAGTGCGAACTATAGCGTTCATTAACGAGAGCTAACACATCTTTTGTTATTTCATCGTTCTTAAATATTGTAGGTTCCGTAGTTATGATTTCTTTAGGTGGTGATTTTCGGTTTTCTTGGTCAAAATTCCACTTTCCACCAGTGGGTTTATCCCCATCCATCAACAAACCAGTTTTTCTTCTCATCTCGCGATAAAAAAATTCCATTCGCAATGCTTTTTTATCATGCGCCCAATTTTCAAATTCTGCGTGTGATGCAATAAAGCGATCATCTTCGATTATTGAGACCTTAAGAGGTGTATTTTCAAGTAATTCTATTAGACGCCATTCACCGGGCTTTGTGACAAATAGTTCATTTGCCTCTACTTTTTCTGCGTAACGGAGAACTTCGCCAATGATATTATGGGAATTCTGTGGATCGTCTATTTTACTATATAAAACTCTCCAACCTGACGCCTTAAGGGTGTCTGCAAAATGCCTCATAGCAGAAAAAATAAATGCGATTTTCTTTGGGTGATGCTTTACATATTCAGCTTCTGCATCCACTTCAGCCATTATTATTACATCTTTTGATTTGTTTGCTCGCTTAATTGCGGCGAGGTCCAAAGTCAATTGATCTCCCAACACTAGGATTAAATTTGGTTTTACCAAGGGATTTCCTTATCTGCCCAATCAAAAAATCTGCCGGTATGAGATGAGTCCTTATTTAAAGTTACATCTAAGATATTTTTTGCTGCCACTGCAGGAGTTTGAGTTGGATGCTTGCTAGCATATTTGTAGGTAAGATTTGTATCAACGGTTCCGGGATGAATTGCAAGCACACAGGCATTCGGGTGAGTCCTGGATAATTCAATAGAAAAACTTTTAATAATCTGGTTCAATGCTGCCTTAGCTGCTCGGTAAGAATACCATCCTCCCAATTTATTATCTTCAATAGATCCTACCCTAGCCGATAATACTGAAACGATTGGCGATGACTTTTTGTCTAAAAATGATCTTAAATGCTTCAAAATAAGAGCTGGACCGATAGCATTGGTAGTAAACTGGTCAATCATATTATTTTCTAAGAGGTGGCTTACTGTTTTTTCTGGGGAGCTGTTAATTTCCAAAGCTCCTGTCGCAATTAATGTGAAGTCAAATGGCCCTTTCACAGAGGTGAAAGCGGCCATCACGCTATCTTCATTTGTGATATCGATTTGATCTACGGATCGGGAAAGACATGTTACATCCCAATGTTGTTCCCGTAAAATTTTTACTACCGCGCCTCCTATTCCACCAGACGCGCCTAATATTAAAGCTCTTTTCATTAACTTGGACATAGAAGCAAGCAAGGAACAATCAAGAAGATTTCTTGCTCATTTGCTTACTCTGTAATAAATCATGCCAAGAAAATATGATGTGGGGTCCATTTGAAATGGCTAAGGACAAAAAACAATCGCGACCAAAGGCCGAAACTCCAAAAGGTTTTCGTGACTATTTTGATCAAGAAGTTTCTGAAAGAAATGAAATGTTACGTAAGGTTGCGGGTGTTTATCATCACTACGGGTTTGATGCATTAGAAACATCAGCTGTTGAAAATGTTGATGCGTTGGGTAAATTTTTACCAGATGTTGATAGGCCAAATGATGGAGTATTTGCATGGCAGGAAGATGATAATTCGTGGCTTGCATTACGATACGACTTAACTGCACCGCTTGCTCGTGTTTATGCACAGTACAGAAACGAATTGCCGAATCCGTATCGTCGATACGCTATGGGGCCAGTTTGGCGAAATGAAAAACCTGGTCCAGGCCGTTTTAGACAATTTTATCAATGCGACGCTGATACAATTGGGGCTTCAAATGTGTCTGCTGATGCTGAAGTTTGTGCAATGTTAGCAGATGCTTTGGAGGAGGTTGGGATACCTTCTGGCGATTATATGGTGCGGATAAATAATCGAAAAATTCTTAATGGTGTATTGGAAATGATAGGACTGGAAAACCAGTCTGTACGCCTTTCGGTTTTAAGGGTCATCGACAAATTTGATAAGGTTGGTGCTGAGGGGGTAGCAGAACTGTTAAGTGCTGGTAGACTGGATGCTTCTGGGGCATACATTGATGGGGTAGGGCTATCAAAAGAGCAAGCAGCGCCTGTTCTTGCATTTCTTACTGCAAAGGGCGACACAAATGAGAAAACGCTCTTGAACTTACGTGAAGTTGTTGGAAACTCGACTACTGGATCCGAGGGTATATCAGAGTTGGATATGATGGCCGAACTCTTAACTGTGGGTAATTATTCCTCTACGCGGGTTCAGCTAGACCCGTCAGTTGTAAGAGGTCTAGAGTATTATACCGGTCCCGTATTTGAAGCAGAATTGACATTCGAGATACATGATAAAAAGGGAAGGAAAAGACAGTTTGGCTCTGTTGCAGGTGGAGGTCGCTACGATGACTTAGTGAAACGCTTCACGGGTCAAGGTATTCCAGCCACAGGTGTTTCAATTGGCGTAGACAGACTTATGGCTGCATTGAGAGAGAAAGATGGATCTAGAAAGGATACTATTGGGCCAGTTGTGGTAACAGTTATGGATCGAGAAAGGCTCAATGATTACCTTAGTATCGTGTCTGAATTACGATCCTCTGGTATTCGTGCAGAAATCTATTTGGGAAATCCAAAGAATTTTGGCAATCAATTGAAGTATGCGGATAAACGGCGTTCACCAGTAGCCATAATAGAAGGCAGTGAGGAAAGAGATAAAGGCCTCATCCAAATTAAAGACTTAATATTAGGTGCGCGACTTGCCGAAAGTGCCTCCTTGGATGAGTGGAAGGAAAGACCAAGTCAATTTACTGTGCCCAAAAACGAGATGGTCTCTAAGGTGCAAGAGATCCTGAGAGCTTTGAAAAAGTGAATGAGCAAAAAAAGATAGAATTTGAGGCTGACCGAATTCTACGGTTGTTTTTGAACTCAGGAGCAAAAATAGTCCAACCTGCTATTTTGCAGCAGGCAGATATTTTGCTTGACTTATATGGTGAAGATATTCGAGCGCGTGCCTATGTTACCAGTGATCCGTTTAATGGTGAAATGATGCTAAGGCCTGATTTTACCGTGCCGATTGTAAAAAAACATATGAATGATTTAATGGGGGACAAAACTGCCCGTTATGCTTATTGCGGTAAAGTGTTTCGGCGTCAGGAGAGAAACTCTGACCGAGCGAGTGAATATTTACAGGTAGGGTATGAGATCTTTGATGGCGCAGACGTGGTTAAGTCTGACACAGATGCTTTTTGTATAATAAAAGAGGCCTTGGGTGACTTGCCACTTCGAATAGTTACTGGCGATATTGGTATCCTGATGGCTGCCGTATTGGGTTTAAAAACGACTGATAGACGGAAAAGAGCTCTGTTGCGCCATATATGGCGGCCCAAAAGGTTTATTACTACCTTAGAAAATTTTACTAACGACCTAAGCTCATCAACTGAGAGATTTGATGACTTTGACGAAGAGACTAGTTTTGATAAGCACGCCAAGGAAATTGGCTTAAGGAGTAAGTCTGAGGTCATTAAGCGTATTGAAAATTTACTACTAGATGGTAAGGCAGCCCCAATTTCAACAACAGAACGGGGTGTTTTAAATTCATTGCTTAACATTGGTGAAAAATGTCCCCAAGCATTAATTCAGCTAAAAGCACTTTTACCTGATATGCCTGCTCTCAAGAGCGCCATTGAAAAATTTGAAAGGCGATTGTCAGCCTTAGATAAAGCGAATGTTGATCTATCCGTTATTGATTTTGAGATTAGCTATGGCAGGACTTCTATGGAATATTACGACGGGTTTGTTTTTGGTTTTTACTCTGAGAACAACATTAATCTACCCCCTATAGCTACTGGTGGAAGATACGATGCTCTAACTAAGCAAATCGGTAAAGGGCGAGAGATCCCTGCTGTTGGTGGTGTAGTTCGACCAGATTTAATACTTCAATCAAAAGGTTTTGAAGACAATGATTAAGCTTGGTGTGCCCTCAAAAGGACGATTAATGGAGGAGACCTTCTCTTGGTTTGCATCGCGTGGTGTGCATCTTGAACGCACTGGATCTGAAAGGGAATATGCAGGATATGTCAAAGGCATACAAGGCGTAGAACTTGTACTTCTTTCCGCAAATGAAATACCTACCGAGCTGAATGAAGGACGGATTCATTTTGGTGTTACTGGGTCAGATTTAGTTTGTGAAAAATTACCCACTTGGGATCAGAATTTAGTTTCTATTAAATCTTTGGGCTTTGGCTTTGCTAATCTTGTATTGTCTGTGCCCAAGTTTTGGATAGATGTTGATACGCTTGATGATTTTGACTCAGCAGCAGAAGCTTTTCGTGATAAACATGGGTTTCGTTTGCGTATTGCTACTAAGTACCACTACCTTGTTCGAGAGTTTTTAAAGTCAGCAGGTGTGGCTGATTATCAACTTGTTGATAGCCAGGGAGCTACTGAGGGTACTGTTAAAAACGAGACCGCTGAAGCTATAGCAGACATAACTTCTACTGGCGAAACGCTGAAAGCAAACCACTTGAAAATTTTAGATGATGGCCTGATACACAGCTCAGAAGCTACATTATTCAAGTCTATGTCTGCGTTTCGCGGTGAGAAAAAAAATGCTGCTGAAAGTACCTTTTTGGCTCGTATTTTAAGCGATTAGATAACGCCGATTTTTGCTAGTTCTCCAGCTAATTCAGGTGGCAATTCATCATCTGAGCTGCGGTGTAGTCCCAAATCAGGTGGGGTCTTGTCGATTTTGAGGTATCGCCATCCCTGAAATGGTCTTTTTAATACTGGGCTTGTTCTGGTGTACTGAGGTTCAAGCACTATTGCACATCTTCTAATACCATCTTTCCTAACTACTTCATCAAAGCGTAAAATTTTCTGACGGCATTGAATAACTCCTTTGATAACCCAATAAATTGATCCCCCTGCAAGTAATTCTTTCTCGCGCTTCGGCCACATTCTGGTGACATGGCGCGGAAGGCCGTCTTTGCCTTGAGCTACCTTTGTCGATTGCCAATTTTGTAAATCGCCAATGCTTGCTGTTCCTACGCTCAATTTTACCAGGTGTATAGTTGCAGTCATGGTTGTGCCCTAGTTATCTCCTACATCTCTTCAATTTTTGCTGTGTTGACGCAAATCTAGTTAACAGCTAAATTATCATACTCTAGTTTTCGTATCTAAGAAACTAGTGCTGCAAAAAGGATTTCAAATGTCAGATTTTCCAA
>MDSW01092690.1_pt1 | contig 10008 bp, 6 predicted proteins | sample 811171 | NCBI WGS metagenome assembly MDSW01 (sample SAMN05326641, study PRJNA326480) | marine metagenome | isolation source: seawater | place: Atlantic Ocean: North West | collected 2012
CGGCCTGATGTACGGCAACCTCCATGAGGTCCGCTCGCCGGCCATGGTGGAGCGATACAATCGCGCCATGGAACACCTCACGGGCCGCCGGACCGGGCTGAGCGAGTTCCACATCGACATTTCGGGGTTCTCGCCGGAAATCGGCGACGAGCTGGGCGACGACTATTACCTCAATCCGAACGGTTGCAATCGCCAGTTCATCCTGCTGTCGCCGGAGCAGAAAACCGCTCCTCTTCTGAACGCTCGGTTCTCGACCTCCCGCAAGATCATCCGCGGCTACATCGACCGGAACGAAGAGCAGCTGTTTGCCCTGACGGCCCGCGACGTGGTCGTCGGCGAGCTGATCAATTCGGTTCTCGTCCTGAAGAAACCGAAAGACCTGTTCTACATTCGCGATATCGTCGTCGAGGCAGACACACTTGGAGGCCATGCCGAGGCAAGTGACGAGCTGGCGGGCAGGATCGACCGCTTCATGGAAGAAGAAGATGCCTGGTGGGACGATGTCCTGATCTCAGAGATGATCCAGCTGGCCCGCCAGACCGGCGATATCGTCCGCTCGCCGGTCAAGCTCACACCCCAGAGCTTCACCCAGAAGAACTTCTACACCAGTCATTTCGGCGGGCTCTACGTCTTCCAGGACGTCAGCCAGCCGGCCTGTATTTCCGTGTGGGCAGACAAGCCGGGGGACGACCTCCCGGTCAACGAAACCTTCAGCCTGACGGATCCCGTGGCCGTTGCCGCTTTCCTGTCCGTCAATGGACTGGTCGAACCGTTGACGAACAAGTGGGTTCCGAACAGCCTTAGCATCATCAAGCAGAAACTCGACTTCATCGCCATAGACACGGCCGCGAACGAAGGCGAAGACCTCTCCCATGTCTCGCGCCGCGACCTGCGAAACCTGAAGCGCAAGTATCATGACCGGATGCCGGACGTTTATCACGCGCTCACGCAGGTTTGGCTGAGCCTGAAGACAGGCGGAAAGCTGCCGACGGTGCCGGTCACCGATCCGGCCTATTTCTATCTGCTCAGAGCCCAGAACCATGCGGACAGGGATCTGGTGAACATGCTGCTCGCCCAACTGACGCCGCTCGATTTCCGCCAGCTTTTCATCTGCCACAAGGATGCGTTCTACGCCGCCTACAAGACCTGGCATGACCAGAAGAGGACCTATGTCGCCAAGTTCCTGGCCGAGGAATACGTGGTCGACAAGGTCGGCACCCGCGAGGAACTGTTCGGTCCGGAACCTGCGATGGACTCCGATTATATCGACCTCGGACTTGGCCCGAACATCGGCCCTTGGGGCCGGTTCCCGCGCGACGGGGATCAGGACAGCTATGAGGAGGAGGACCGATGAAAGTGATCAAGTGGATTATCGGCATCCCGCTCCTTCTGATCGTGCTCGCCTTTGCCCATTACACCCTGCCCAGCCGGGATATCGTCCGCATCGTAGGCACTGACGTAAAGCGCATGGATATCGGTTCATCCTCCTGGTTCTGGGCAGCCCCGGACGCAGGCACCAACTCCAACTGGACCCGTGATGTCCGCTTCATTAACACGGTCTGGCCGGACGGAAAACCGCGCGTCTACCGGAACGAGGACACCGACTGGGGCTGGCCGCCCTACTTCAAGTTCGACAGCAGCAACATCACCGCCCAGGCCCAGGACCTGGCCAAGAAGCCGGGCGATGTCTGGGTGGCCGTGACCCACTACGGCTGGCGGATCAAGCTGTTCACGATTTTCCCGAACGCCATCTCGATCAGCCAGGTCGAAGGACCTGACGTGTTCCTCATACCCTGGTTCAACATCCTGTTCTTCATCGTGGTGGCCGCCATCCTGTTTGTCACGGTGCGTGCGATCTCCGTCTTCAAACGCATGCAGGTCGATCCGATCGTGGATGGCATCGACGACTTCATCGACGACGTGGGCGAGAATGCCGAACAGACCCATTCAAAGGTCAAAGAGAACGTGACGACCGCAACCTCCGGCTTCCGCCGCTGGCTCAAGCGCTGGTTCGGGTAAAGCCACGCAAAGTCATGTGCTATCCTGCTCATCGAAATTTATCGAGAGAGGGCAGGATGACGTCCAAAATGAAAGGTCGGCCGAAACCATCCAGCTCCTGCACTTGTTCCCGTGAATGGGGCACTGCATGACGGACGAAGAATCTACGCCCAGGTTAAAACGTAGAATTGGCGACTATTGGTTCTTTTATGGAGACTTCGTCATAGCTTTAATAATTTGCTGGATAATATTTTTTATTAGCAAATATAATGGAGAAGAGTCGAGATATATGGATAGAATGCTAATTGGTTTGATACTTGGATCTTTATATTTGGTTTTCTCATTTTTCCGCGTACTGATGAGCAAGAAGCTTGATAACGACATGCTCCCCTGATGGTCTTCGTTTGAAAGTGAACGCCGTTCACGGCCTTGACGTATACCCGTCTTTGTTTCGCCCTGCTGATGTCCGTGTGGACGATGGCACCACGAGGTCTGTGCTCGTTTTAGAGCCTCGGACGATACCTTCGAGGGCATAGCGCAACTCGTTCTAACAGGCCGAACCGTCTGCTCCGGCGCTCAGAAAGGAGGGCTGAGGGAGGAAACCCGCTATCAGCTCGAAAAGGCTCTCAGCCGGCATTGGACGATGCCAAAAGTAGCCTTGGCCCTCGTCGCAGCCGAGTTCGGTAAGCCATGCGGCGATTTCCGCGGTCTCGATGCCCTCGGCCACTGTCTTCAATCCCAGGCTCTGCGCCATTGTCAGAATCGTGCGCACAAGAACTCCCTGTTTGCCGCCTTTTTCGAGTTCGCGAATGAAGGATTGATCGATCTTGAGCCCGGAAATGGGAAACTTCTGGAGATAGCTCAGTGACGAATACCCGGTACCGAAATCATCCAGTGAAACGGTAATGCCGAGTTGGGAGATACTGTTCAGGGTTTCGATGATGGCTGCATCGTCAATAAGAAGCAGGCTTTCCGTAATTTCCAGTTCCAGCCAGGACGCTTTGCAGCCTGTTTCCTCCAGGCAACGGCCCAAAGTGCCGAGGAAGCCGCCATATAGCAGTTGTCGGGCGGACACGTTCACGGCGATCACAAACGGATCGGTCCTGCTTCGATTGCATTCGAAGGCGACCTCGCAGGACTGCTTCAGAATACGTCGTCCAATCTCGATGATTTGTCCGGTCTCTTCGGCAATCGTGATGAACTCGGCCGGCGGGATCATCCCCTTTTCCGGGTGGGTCCAGCGGCAAAGCGCTTCCGCACCGTGCAGTTCCAAGGTCCCCAAATCGATTTTGGGCTGGAAATGGGCAACGAACTGATCCGAGCGCAGGCCTTCGTTGATCATCGCTTCCATCTCAAAGCGTTTGTTGATGGCTCGGCTCATGTCCTCGTCATACCGGCAATAACGGCCGCGGCCCAATGCCTTGGCCGAGTACAGCGCTATGTCGGAATGTCGGAAGAGTGCCGAGGGGCAGGAACTGTCGTCCGGCCCGATCGTAATCCCGATGCTTATGGAAACATTGATAGTATTATCGCCCAATACCATCGGCATGCTGGCTTCCTGGATTATCCGCTCGGCCATTGCCTCTGCACATTCGGGGGTATCCAGGTCTGGCAGAATGAGCGCGAATTCGTCGCCCCCGAGCCTTCCGATCCAGGCCGCGGACGCGGCGACCTCTTCCAGCCGCCAGGCCATGACCTGCAGGAGTTCGTCGCCCGCGGTATGTCCAAGCGTGTCGTTGATCGTCTTCAGACGATCGATATCCAAGGTCAGCAGCGCTATCTTTTTGCCCTTCGCGATAGTGCTTTCCAACTGTTCGGTCAAAGTTGTCGTGAATGTTGTCCGGTTGGCCAAACCCGTAAGGTGGTCGGTATAGGCAAGCCGGCGCAGTTCCTGCTCGTTCAATTTCAGTTGACGTTCCGCGATTTTGGTTTCGGTGATATCGCGACCGACGCCGACGACCGAAGTCGTTTGGCCATTGTCGTCGAACTCGGGAAACAGCCGTAATTCAAAGACAATCTCATCCCCGTTTGGAGCCTTGAGGGTTATTTCCGTTTGTTGCGGTTTGCCGTATTCCAGAACCTCCGACACGACGTTTCGCAGGTCGGCGAAGACAGCCTTGTTCGCGTGTAACTTCTGTCTGTCTTCCATCAAGGCGACTGGATCGAGGCCGAGCCGTTCTTTCAAGGTATGGCGAACAGCAGCGTTCATATAAACCGGTTTCGCGCTGGCGTCATAACGGATCAGGCAGTCGGGCAAATGCTCCGCCAGAAGGCGGTACTCCCGCTCCCGCGTGCGCAATTCATTCTCGAGTTTGCGCTGATTGGTTATATTTCGAGCCAGTCCCAGCAGCCCGGAGACCTCGCCCGCACTATCCCGGATGGCGATTTTCTGGACTTCGTAGAACCGGGTTTCGTTGTTCTCATCTTGCGGGATTTCCAGCTGGAAGCGAACGGGTTCGGTTGAGGTGAGGGCTTGCTCATCCGTCTTCCGGTGGATTTCATAGATTTCGCCCTCAGAAAGGTCAGAGGCCTTTCCACCCAGTGCGCTGTTACGCGCAATCCGGTTAAAGCGATCGAATTCTTCATTACACAGCAGGTAACGACCTTCGGTATTTTTAACCCAGAATATATCCGGCAGAACCCGGACTGCCGCGTGCAACTGATCCTCGGCTTCGGCGACAGCGGCCTTCAATCGTTCGATATTGGCTATATTCCGGCCATAACCAATCACATACATCGTCTCCCCGGAGCTGCTTAGGGCAGGTACCAGGTTGATGATATGGACCTCAGCCTTGCCATCGGCGTCTTCGAGCGGGATTTCCAGGGCTGTTGGCCGGGCTTTAGTGGCGGTTTCCTGAATGGAGGCCTGGAGACTGGAAAAGTCGGCGTGATGGGGAATATCGCCGACGACCTTGCCGTAGATTTCCTCGAAATCCGTGCCGAAATAGGATTGCAGTGCGGGGTTCGCCAGAAGGACGCGGCCTTCGCAATCGAAGACGCCGATATTACTCGGCGCCGAGGCAAAGGCCACCTGCATGATTCGACCGCAATCAAGCTTCGCGGCTAAAGCATCGGTCGCGGTTTTTTGCCCGGCTTTCGAGACTCCAAGAAGCGGGCAGCTCGGCCTTTGTCCATTTGCGGGCATAGTCACCCTGTGCAATTATAGGTTTTTCTCCTGAATATTCGGAGAAACACTTATTATCATTCAGATTAATATATGTGCGATAAATGTATTAATAATATTTCAATGGGCGCGGGCTGCGCCCATTGAAGGTTCCGCTAAGGCATGGAAACTCCTATCGATCGATCCGCTTGCGGCCCAGCCAACATCGCCTGCGGTTGTCTCTTCCTGGTCGCCCATGTCGATCATCCTGCGAAATGACTTCATCTCGGAGGCATGGGTTACACCCTCGTGCTGAACGGGTTGCCGATTGGCGGTCGTATTCTCTGCTCCAGGTCGATGTATCCCAGAGCATAGCTCATGGCGCTTATGAGCCAAATGTCATCGCCGGCTTCCTCGATCCAGAGCGGGACTGGACTGTCCCTGATCAGAATTGGTCTCTTAAATTTGCCAAATTGGATATATCGACCAGTCCATTGTCTTCTTAGCTTTCCTTAGAGCATCGGCCGACCTTGGCCGAGATGTCCGGAACGCCCTCCCGGCGACAGCCCCATTTCAAGGTCGGCGACCTGATGCTTTCTCAGCGCCCGGAAAAGAAGCCGTTCCACAAACGCAGGCACCTCTTTCCAGATGAACGAAGGCCAATTCCGAAGCTTTTCCGCAATTCAGGATCTGTTGCCAGCGCTTCAAAAACCGCTGCTTTCGATAATGTGATCGATCAGACGGTCAAGCTGCTCATCCTGACGTTGAAGCCCGCGCGAACGCTGGTGGAAACAGCGGACGGGCTCATTCAGGATAACATCCAGATCACCTGCCATTTCAACGTCGCCAACGATCCGCCGAAGAGCGCTGTTGTCGAACGTGGTCGGCCAGATCTTGTCGCCCAGAAGCGGCCCACGCCAGGCGGGATGGACCTGGGCAAGCGTTTCGGCCGGTATATGGACGATATGCGCATCACGGCCGAGCGCGTCTCCCAGCGCGCGGTAGATATCTGTCCACCCGTGCCCCTGATCTGACGCGATGTGCACGGCTTTGCCCAAAGCCTTCTTGCACCCCAGAAGCCGGACAAAGGGCACCGCGAAGTCGACCGCGCGCGTCAGCGTCCAGGGGACATTGCCCTCACCCGCGACAATCACGGGGCGGTTCTGAAGCATCCGCCGGCCGATCACATCGCCTTCAAACATCATCGTTGGGAGGCGTGTTCTGAGCGTATGGGCAGGACGGACAATGGTAAAATCCAGCCCTGTTTGCGCCATTAGCAAATCCTCGCAGGCAATCTTGCCTTGCGCATACTCCCAAACCGGATTGGCGCGCACTGCGTCTTCGGTCAGGGCGGATGTTACCGACCGCCGATCATAGACACAGGCTGAGGAGACGAAGATATATTGCGCAGTCTTGCCCGCAAAAAGGGCCATGTCGCGTCTGATCTGTTCGGGTGCCAGCGCCAGAAACTGGCAGACCACATCAAAATGGCGCTCCCCCAGTTCGTCGTAGACATCGCCACTTTCCAGGTCACCCGCAATCAACTCAACAGCCGGGGGCAAGTCTTCGCAATGGCGGCCCCGATTGAAGACGGACACCCTGTGCCCGGCCGCAACCGCCTCGCGGACGCAAGCAAGCGACAGTTCGCCTGTGCCTCCAATGAAGAGAACCTTCAAGGACATACCGGAGTTCCTTAGGGAAGGGCCTGATCAGACCCGCGTGGGTGGTTCGCTTTGATTGTTAATGACCGACAAGGTGTTGGTCTACCCGGGCAATGGTGTCCGATGACGGCAAGCGGCAAGCCAACACGCCGCGCGACCGTTTCAATCAGAAATCCAAGAGTACGCCTTACCCGCCCCGGATCGGAATTGGCCTCTTAAATTTGCCAAATTGGATATATCGGCCAGTCCATTGTCTTCATAGCTTTCCTTAGGGCATCGGCCGGCCTTGGCCGAGATGTCCGGAACGCCCTCCAGGCGCCAGCCCCATTTCAAAGGATCGACCATGCAAGTGCTTGACCGCGTCGAACTCTATCTCGTGAAAACGCCGCTGCCGGCACCGCATGCGCCGTCCTGGATACCCGGCACGATCAGGACCCATGTCTCCATGTGTATTGTCCGGTTCATCACCGATGACGGTGTCGAGGGGTGGAGCGGTTTTCCGGCTGCCGGGCGCGAGCGCGCCGGGCTCGGCGACCTGCTGACCGGTCTCTTTCTCGGTCAGGACGCAAACGATATCGACAATCTGGCAGAGCGCATCCAGATCATGGCCGCCGGCGGCAATTTCAACTGGTGGCTGGAGCCTGCCTTCTGGGACATCAAGGCGAAAACCGCCGGCCTGCCGCTCTACAAACTGCTTGGCGGAACCGACGACCGCATCAGACTCTATGCCTCCTCCGGCGAACTTCGCGACCCCGGGGCCCGGCGCGAGGAGGCCGAAGCCCGGCTTGCCGAAGGCTTCGACACGATGAAAATCCGTGTCCATGACTTCGACGAGGCGGTTGATATCGAACACATATCCGACATCGCCACATATATGCAGGGACGGATGAAGATCTCCGTCGACTGCAACCAGGCCTTCCGCCTGACCCAGAACGGCGATGCGCCGCTGTGGTCGCTGGACCGCGCCAAACGCTTCGTGGATGCGGCCGCGGATGTCGGGCTTGCCTGGGTGGAGGAACCGCTGTTCGGCGAATGGCATGAGGAAATCGCCCGGCTGACGACCCATTCCCGCGTGCCCGTCGCCGGTGGCGAGCTGCACGTGATGGGCTACCGGGAACTTGCCCGGATGCTGAAGATGGGCTGCTACAATATTTATCAGCCGGACGCCATGTGGGCCGGCGGGGTCGCGCAGACCCTTAAACTCGCAGCCCTTTGCCGCGAACAGGGGGTGAAATTCACGCCCCATTGCTGGTCGAATGGCTTCGGCTTCATCGTCAATGCCCATGTCTTTGCCGCCAGCGGCTTTGCCGGCGAGGCGCTTTTTGAATATCCGGTCTCGCCTCCCGGCTGGATTCCCGAAGGCCGCGACCTGATCTTCACCCGGCCGTTCCTGCACGAAAACGGCTGGTACGTCATGCCTCAAACACCGGGCCTGGGGTTCGAGATCGATCAGGACGTTCTGGCAAAATACGGCCGCTGCTTCTTCAAGGCCGACCGCAAGTCCAGCCACTGGATGCCGGAAGCGCTGTCGGACTTTTGATCGCTATGCCGGGGTTTCGGCCCCGGCCGATATCGCAAGGCGCGTCCGTTGATCCGCCTGGATGATCAAAAAGCCAAATCCTTGACCGCTTCCATGGTCACATAGGTCGATGTGTTGGAGACGTGCGGCAGGGCGGTGATCGTTTCGCCCAGGATCTTGCGATAGCTCTGCATGTTCGCGGTGCGGACCTTCAGGAGATAGTCGAAGGAGCCGGCGATCATGTGGCACTGTTCGATCTCCGGAATTTTCTGGACCGCGGCGTTGAAGGCCTTTAGCGCCGCTTCCCGCGTATCCGACAGGGTCACCTCGGTGAAGGCGACATGCTCCTTGCCGAGCTTCTGCGGATTGAGCACCGCCCGAAATCCCTGAATATAGCCTTCGTCCTGCAACCGCTTCAGCCGCGTCTGGCAGGGGGTTTTCGACAGGCCGACGCGGCGCGCCAGGTCCGTAACCGGCAGCCGCCCATCCGATGAAAGAATATCAAGGATTTGCCGATCATATCGGTCCAATTGCCTGACATCTTCTATATCCTTAGCCATATGACCTGAAAGAATCCTATTTTTAAGTTCTATCTCTATAAAGTCGATTGATATCAGGGAAATATGACTTTTGAAAGCATGCGATACTGAAACCTCCTGATACGAGGTCCTGCCATGAACGAGCTGAGCGCGCCGCGGAAGCAAATGTCCGAACTCCATCTGGCGGAGGACGGCGCCGTCCTTGAGCGCCTGACGGCGAAGTTTCAGCCCGACCCCGGCCGGAGGCGCGCCATTGCGACCAGGGCACACTCCCTCGTGGAGGCCATCCGCGCCGATGCGGCGCCCGGCCTGATGGAAGTCTTTCTCGCCGAATACGGTTTGTCGACCGACGAAGGCATTGCCCTGATGTGCCTCGCGGAGGCCTTGTTGCGGGTTCCCGATGCCGAGACCATCGACGATCTGATCGAGGACAAGATCGCACCGTCTTCCTGGGGCCGCCATCTGGGCAGGTCGTCCTCCTCCCTGGTCAATGCCTCCACCTGGGCGCTGATGCTGACCGGAAGGGTCCTGGATGACGAAAAGTCCAGGGGCGTGGCGCAGGTGCTGCATGGCGCCGTCAAGCGGGTCGGCGAGCCGGTGATCCGCATGGCGGTCAAGGCGGCCATGAAGGAGCTGGGCAATCAGTTCGTTCTGGGCGAAAGCATCGACAGCGCGCTTTCCCGCGGAAAGAGCTCGGTCAAGAAGGGATATACCTACTCCTATGACATGTTGGGTGAAGCCGCGTTGACCGCACGCGATGCCAGGAAGTTCTTCAACGCCTACAGCGACGCGATCAAGACGATCGGCGCCCAGGCCAAATCGGACGACATCCGCGACAATCCCGGCATCTCGATCAAGCTTTCCGCCCTGCATCCGCGCTACGAGGTCGGCCAGCGCGACCGCGTGATGAGTGAACTGGTACACAGCACGCTGGCCCTGACGCTGTTGGCCCGCGAGCACAACATCGGGCTCAACATCGATGCGGAAGAGGCCGATCGCCTGGATCTGTCTCTCGATGTGATCGAAGCGGTTCTGCGCGACAAGCGCCTGGCAGGCTGGGACGGTTTCGGCGTGGTCGTCCAGGCTTACGGTAAGCGGGCGGCACCCGTGCTCGACTGGCTCCACGCCCTGGCGGAAAAGCTTGACCGCAAGATCACGGTCCGTCTCGTCAAGGGCGCTTATTGGGAC
>MDSW01169613.1_pt1 | contig 10008 bp, 8 predicted proteins | sample 811171 | NCBI WGS metagenome assembly MDSW01 (sample SAMN05326641, study PRJNA326480) | marine metagenome | isolation source: seawater | place: Atlantic Ocean: North West | collected 2012
AATTAATATAAATGTCCAAGTCACAATATTTGCTATGTACCAACTATCATATTGAATAGTTCTCAATAAATCAAAAGGGAAGAAAAGAATTTCTTCAAAAAGCCAAGCTAAGGAATAAAAAAAATCTCTTGCCATAATATATTAAACAAAAATAATGCATTTGTTTTTATTTTCCAGTACTATTTAAATATATCATAAGGTTCTCAGTAAAATATTCAATAATTAATCTATAATAATCAACTTCATTATTGAAATAAACAGAACCAATATAGCCATCAAAAACCTCGCTATTTATTTTTTCAATGAATTCATTAAGGTCTTCTGTTTTAACTTGATACCTGATATTCTCAACCTTATTTATTACCTCTTTTACTTCAATATCAGAACTAACATGATAACACCACTTATAACTAGTGTACCAGGGCTTACCAAAAACGATTACAGGCTTTAAATTTTTTATACCCTCCCAACCGCTACTTCCAGTTATAGTTGAAATTATTTTTGAATTTTTAATTAGAGTATCTGAACTAAAGCTTAAATCAACTAGATATGTCTCTTTTAAATCTAAAATTTTTTCATAAAACACTTTTGTTCTCGATGAAAGTTTCCTTAAATCAGCATCACCATATTGATCAAATTGCCTAGGGTGCTCTTTTACATATATCCTAACAGAGCTATCCAAATTTTTTCTGAGTAATTCTATTGCTCTTAGTTGGTTTGAAAAATAAAGACCCTCAGGATCAGTAGATCTCTCTGGTTGAAAATGTAATGGAAAATATAAATAGTCTACACTTAAGTCCGGAATACTCATTTTACTTTGGTAAAACTTAGTCAAAATCTTATTTTGATTATGTCTTATGATTATTTTATTAAAAATTTTGATCCAAGACAACTCTTTGCTTAAGTGAAAAGGACTAGCACTTTTATTGTGCTTAAAATAATAAAGAGAAAGCCGAAATAATTGAAAATATTCAGTAAAATTTCTGATTGAACTCTTTGATTTATTAAAATTATTTAATGAAGCATTATTTAGATTTTTAGAATGTTTTACAAATGTGGAATCATTTCTTAAATCTTTTATAGATATTCCTTTTATTGATTTATAATTATAACGATTGTTAAAATTTGGAGTTTTTCTCCAATCACTTCTAAAATAAAATTTGTTATTAAAATCTGTTCTATTCAGAATTATTGTATTTATTGAAAAATATTTACAAACGTAGAATAAAACAATATCTACTGGAAAATGAGGAGTTGTAGGAAAAAAAACATGATCTATATTATTGTTCTCCTCAAAAAATGACTTAAAAAAGATTAATAAGTCATAAAAGTAGTTTTTGTGATCAGTTATTTTTTTTGGAAAGGCGGAACATCTGTCAATAGTTGAGAAAAAAACAGTTTCACACTCATACATACTATGTAAAAAAGGCTTGTCAAGGACTGTCTTTCTATCTAATTTATATGCATCAAACACTTTTTCCTGATTATATAGCAAAGACAAGTCTATTCTATTTAAGCTACTTATTTTTAGATTGGATTCAATAGGATTCCATGAAAGGTAGAATGATATATTCTGATGTTTTGAATAGAGATGATCAAACTTATCTTGAAAATATGGCTTATCAAGACCTAAAACCAAAATATTTTGTGCCCTACTCATTGTCAATTTTTTTAATTAGAGTAGAATAGTTATTAAATACTTCTAATTTATTTGAACCTAGCTTAAAGATAATATCACAATTCTTCAAAGTTGTAAGCCTGTGTGCGATAATTATTAAGGTAGATGAGCTGGAATATTTTATTATTTTTTCCATCACATTAAATTCAGTGTCTTGGTCTAAAGCGCTTGTTGCTTCGTCTAAAATTAATAAATCAGAAGACCTGTATAATGCTCGTGCTATTCCAATCCTCTGAATTTGCCCGCCTGATATTTTGACACCTCTCTCTCCAATCATGGAAAATATTCCATCCTTAAGGTTATCAATAAAATCTGTTAACTCAGAAATTTTACAAACTTCTTCTAGTTTTTGAAAGTCAATTAAAGAATGATCATTTGTAAATGCAATGTTCTCAGCAATTGTTGAGTCAAAAAGAAAAATATCTTGAGAAATTACATTGACATGATTTTTCCAAGTATTATTGTTTTTTTTGTCTAGACATACACCGTCAATCTTTATTTGTCCTGATGTAGGAAATAATAGACCAGAAATCAAATCAATTAATGTGCTTTTACCACTTCCAGACTCTCCTACTATTCCAACTTTTTGACCTTTTAAAATAGTTAAACTTAGATTTGAAATAACATTTTTTTCTTCATTTTTATATTTGAAGGAAACATCTTTTAACTCTAAAGCCTTTTTAAAACTGAGCTTTTCAACTTTTATCTGTTTGTACACAGGGTAAGAGTTATTAAGCATTAAATAATTAAGAACTCTTTCAACAGATGCCTTGTTAGTTTTAATTTTAACAATGTTAGTGTATAGAGAATTCACTTCAGGCAATAATCTCTGAATTGCAACTAAGAAAGTTATTATTGTTGGAATTAAAACACCTAAGCTCTCCTCGTTTCTAAAGTAATATATTGTAAAAAGTATAACTACTAATATAGTATACTCAAATAATAATTTAGGTAACAATGATATAAACTCAACCATTGAGATTGATCTTAAATATTCATTTGTTATTTTATTATAATTCTTATAGAACACCTTCTGAGCTTTATTTAGAATTATAATTTTAATTGCACCTAAGGATTCTTGAATAATCTTTATCAAATTTGAATAATTATTGTTTTGAATATTGCTATATGAATTAAGTTTATTATTTATTGCTATGACAACTAAATAGTAGAAGATAAATAAACTAATAATTATGACTAATGTGATCCTTATATCTATGAATACAGTTCCAATAATAGCAAAAAATAATAATAGTGATGAGTTTAAAATTCTAAGAATTGGCAAAATTAAAGATGCTGCAATACCTAACGACTTGGAAACGCCTGTAATTATATCACCAGAGTTTTGATTTACATGAAACTCATAATTTTCATTAATGATTCTCCAATACATTAATGATGAAATCTCTTGTATAATTATTCTAGACAACTTGCTTCTTGCAAATATTAAAACAGACCTTATTATATATGAAGATGTTGTTATTAAGAAAAAAGCAACTGTAATTGGCAAGAATAATTCTTTTACAGAAGTTATTGATAAGTTATCTAATATAGGCTTGACATAATGATTCTCAAAAACAAGAGACGGATCTAAAAAAACTGTAATAAAAGGAAAGATTAAGCCAATGCTAAAAACTTCAAGAAAGGATCCAAAAAAAGTTAGAATAGTAAGAAAAATTAATTGTACTTTTCTTCTTTTTGAAATGTAATCCAAAAGAGATTTAAACTCAGCAGTCATTTAACTTACTCCCAATTAAATTTATATTTACCTTTTATTCTACTAGCAAACCTCCCTCTATAATAATCTCTGTTTAGTAACTCTTCGTGCGATAGTTTACTGTTGATATATCCTAAAGTCTCCTTCCATCTGGGATATTCTTTTTTTACAATTTCTTGCTTTTCTTCCTTTTTTAACTTTGCAAAATTAACTAGTTCTGTTAATTCGTCAGGGTTAATTGATACTGGCCCATCTTTACTTTGATTTCTTTCAAGAACAGTAAAATGCCTTTCTATTGAAGAAGCACCTAGAGCTAATGCTATTTTACTAGCAATTAATCCATCATCATCAACTTTTGTGTGATCAGAATATCCAACATTTTCAGTAAAATTTTTTAAATACTCCATCTTAATTAAATTTAACTTATTTAGTGGGGTGGGATATATAGTGGTGCAATGAAGAAAATGATAATTCTTATCTTTTAAAATATTTGAAGCTTGTTCAATTTCTTCGTTAAAAGTTGCGCCAGTTGAGATAAAAATATTATCCCAGTACTTAACTATCTCTTTTAATAAAGAAAATGATGCACAATCATAGCTTGCGACTTTAACAGCTTGAAAATCTAACTCTTTAACTTCTATTAAAGAATTAAATGTAAAAACTGTAATCATTGAAGAAATTCCAGCTCTTTTACATTCGTCTGTGAACCAAGACTCTTCTTCCAAACTAAGATCTAATTTTTTTAACCTATCATACTCTTCTTTATAGGGCCTTTTAATATTAATAAGCCTTCCTTTTTCATCTAAATTTTCATTTTCAAACCTAGATCTCATAGTAAGTTCACTAGACCTTATAGCCTGAATTTTAACATAATCAGCACCACTTTCTGCTGCTTTGTGAATCTGCCTTTTTAAAATTTCAAGATCACCATTATGATTTTGACAGCATTCAGCAATAATCAAGGGTTTCAAAATATCTCTTTTAAAAACAAACTTACGATAAAATTTCTTGTTTTAGCAATTGATGTTTTTCCATACCCACCCATATGAGGAGTAATTATGATGTTTTCATTTTTCAATGAATAATTAAATAATTTATTTGAAATTTTTGTATCTGAACTCCATGATGAGTCCCCATTTAATACATCAAGTGCAGCCCCAGCTAATTTTTCTGATTTAAGATTTTTTAAAAGACTATCTTCATCAATAAATTCACCCCTGGAGGAATTAACAAAGAATGCCCCTTTCTTCATTTTAGAAAACTTTATATCGTCAAAGAAATATATATTCTCGCTACTCCATGATATTAATAAGATAACATAGTCAGAATTTTTTAAGAGATTGTTTAGTGATGTGTTTTCAATATAATCAGGCTTTTCCTTAAAAGCATTTTTATCAATATCATTAGCCAATACTTTCATTCCAAATACATTTCCATAATCTCCAACCATTTTACCTAATCGTCCATATCCAATCACACCAAGTGTTTTGCCGTTAAGTTCATCGGCAGTGTATGGAAGTCTTTCCCATCTCTGTGTCTCTTTTGTTTTAGCAATTGCTGTATTAAGATTTCTTGATAGAGATAAAATAAGAGCCCATGTGTGTTCGGCAGTAGACTTAACAGAACTTAAAAACTTTTTATGGTTTTTTAATCCAATTATTTTAATCCCTTTACTAGCAGCATAATTTATATCAATATGGTTGTAACCTGTAGTTGGTGTAACTATTATTTTTAATTCTTTTTGAGCATTAATTTGTTCCTTACCCAAAGAAACTCCAAGCTTTGTGAAAATTACTTCAAACTGATTATTTTTAAGATATATATTAAAATCTTTTACGTTATTAAATTCATAAAAGATTACAGAGTATTTTTTAGAAAGTTCTGATAATGTGCTATTTGAATATGCACTCCTTTCTAAATGTAAAATCCTTTTTTTAAGCTTTTTTGTTTTCATTTTTTTACAACTCCCCATCTTTCAAATTCACCATCATATCTAGTATGCATTTCTGGCTTCTCACTTTTGTTTTTAAAAAACTCATCACAAGCAATTTTTGCACCTGGAAATTTTAATGAATAATATTCGTCAAGGTATATATAGCCACCTCTATTTAATCTGTTATAGATAAAAGGCAAAGAGACTTTATAACCATCATATAAATCACAATCAATTAATGCAGCACAAAAACGCTGAGGATTATTTTTAGGATTTTCAATCATTGTTTTTTTAAACTCTCCTTTGACTAGTTTGATATTATCTAGCTTTAAAAAATCAATTTTTTTGATTAGATCATCATACGAATTGTTAGAGAAGTCTCCAGAAGATGAAATATTTGAAACATCAATAGGTATATCATTTAAGTAGGATTTATATTTAACATTTAACTTAAAGTCCTCATAATGCTCTTTTGAAATATTTCTACTTTGATATAGTTTGGTAAAGTTTTCTAATTTATCTTTTTCACTATAATCAGGAAAGCCCTCAAAAGTATCATATCCAATTACTACTTTTGTGCTTTTTAGCTCTTTTAATAACATTGCTGTAGCTAAAAGGGAAAACCCTCTAAAAACTCCCACTTCACATACATCTCCATCTATCCTGTTGTGGTTCTTTCTAATAAAATCATAATAATGCTTAAACTTACCAGGCTTTTTATAATTGTCTATACCTAAAATATTGAACTCCCAATCTTTTGATAATACTAGCATTTTTCTATAATTTTTTTGACAATATCCAGTTTGCAAATTCAAGATCTTCCTGACAATCTATGTTTACAGATCTGTTTAACGGCATCTCATATGCTAGGGAAAACTCCCCTTTAAAAGATCTTTTTAGTAAAATTTCTTTTCTTGTTAAATATATAGCACCATTTCTAATATACATTGGAGTTAGTTCCTGTCTATTTTGATTTTCTTTTTTTTCTGAAAAATCAGGATCTATTAAATATCCATTGTTAATATATTTCATTCTGGCAGGATGATGACCCTGTACATTAACAACACTTATGACACTGCAAGCTTTTTCGTTTTTCTCGAGCAGCTCTAAAGCAATATTTATATCTTCAGAACTTCTGAATGGTGATGTTGGTTGAAGATACATAACACCATTGTAAGAAGTGTTATCTAACTTTTCCATTTCTTTTATACTATGAATTGCAACATCAATTGAGTTTGATTTATCTTGTGCAAGTTCTATTGGCCTTTTAAACGGTACTTCTGCACCATTATCAGTTGATATTTTTGCAATTTCATTACTATCAGTTGTCACAATAACCCTGCTCAGATTTGATTTAATAGCCTCTTTGATTGTGTATGCAATTAGAGGCTTATTGCCTAATCTGACAATATTTTTTTTTAAAATTCCTTTTGAACCTCCTCTTGCTGGAATGACACCAAGTATAGACATAGATTAACTTTTTTCTTTGTTAATTGATTCCTCAAAATTACTTAAGCCCAGATAAACAGATGGTTTAACTGATAGTATATCCTTACTTTCAAACAAGTCCCAACCATCAAAAATAATTGGATTATTATTCATGGAACTAACCATTTTGTATATATTAATATTTCTAAAAGAATTGTGATTGTTTAAAAACATGACTAAATCAAATCCCTTGAACCCTTTTTTAATATCGTGATACTTAAGTCCTAAGGAAATAACATCCTCTTTAGGAGTAACTGCATCATAACCAAATAATGAATAATTTTTTTTCTTAAATAGTCTAACGATTTCTATAGAGGAAGAATTTCTTATGTCAGCAGTTTCAGGACTCCCTTTAAAAGCTAAACCACAGAAAAGAATACTTAATTTATTTTTTTCTTTATTTACAAATTTGATTGCATTAATTGCATGATCAGCCACAAATCTATGCATGGATTCATTAACTTTTCTTCCATTTAAAAATAATTTGTACTTCAAAGAAACATCTTTGTCTACAAAAGAAAATATATAAGGATCTTTAGTTAAACATGGACCTCCTACTCCTGGACTTGGGAGGGGTAACGGATCTCTTACGTATCCTTTGTTAGAATAACGTATAAGCTTGTGAGAGTTTATATTAAATTTTGAGGCAATTCTTGCTACTTGGTTAGAAAAAGCAAAGCTATAATCTCTGAAGCTGTTATTTATAAGTTTAACCATTTCTGCCTCTTCAAGACTATCAACAGTAACAATAGTTGAGGTGATGTCTCTAAATATGGCAGAAGTTACTTTAACAGAGTCATGGTTATAGCCTCCTATAATTTGAGGCAAGCTCCTTAACTCTTTTATTGCAGAGCCCTCAGCAGTTCGTTCAGGAGCAAAAGATAAATAAAAGTCTATTCCACACACAAGTCCAGAAATTTTTTCTAAAATAGGTTTTACAAATGTTCTAGAAGTTCCAATAGGAACAGTAGATCTAAGTACAACCAGGTTACCTAAACTAAGCTTAGAGGCTACTTCTTTACATGCTTTTTTTAGATACGCCATATTAGGAGTGGGATTTCCTTTTGAAAGATTATTTACAGGAGTTCCTACAGAAATTATAAATACATCTGAAACAGGAATTTTGCTAGACAGCCTTAAATTTTTATTTAAATTTTCTTTAAGCAACTCTGGTAAACCATTTTCAAAAACATATGAATTTCCATTTTGTAGCTGCTGAATTTTTTTATTATCTGCATCAACACCTACGATCTTAAAATCAGAATCAGCCATAACTAATGCTAATGTAAGACCAACATATCCCATTCCTATAATTGAAATATTTCTGTGAATTGCAACTTTTTGCTCCCACAATTCATGATATCCTATAATTTTAATGGGATTTTTTTTATCATTTATAATAACAACTTTATCTAAAAATTTTTCAGACCTTCTACTTCTTGAGTTTAATTCATGAGGAAGTCTTTCTAAAATCTCTGACATACTTAGATCAGAACTAAATACAATTGGGGATTTTGTCATATAATCCGAAGCCATAGTCTCTAAATTAGCACCTTTTAGCAGAGCTCTTCTAACGTCTCCATCAGTAATAACCCCTCTTAATTTAAGTTGCTTATCAACAAAAATTCCTATACCACTTGGGAGATTAAACTTTGAAGCATTATCAAACTTTTCAAGAACTTCTCTTATAGTAGTGTCTTGAGAACAGAATAATTTATTAATATTTTTTTTCATGGTACTATTTCATTGATTATTATATCTGCTGCAACTTTATGACCGTTCATTTTTTGTTTCGAAATCTTCTCTCTACACAAATCAAGTTTTTCTTTTGAGTTAATAATTTTATGGATTTTATCTAAATCATTTTTCTTCAAAATAGCATTATTAACTTTTACTTTAAAGCCTAACCCAAATTGATCAATTTTATATGCATTATTTCTTATTTCAGAATTTTGATCATCAAAAATTACGATTGTTGGAATCATGAATGACATTGAGTCTGTTAAAATTCCAATACCAGGCCTACATATAATAGTATCAATCATAGAAAAACTCTTTTCTTGAAAATTAAACTCAAACACATTATTAAGATTTAAATTACAAATCATACTATGTTTTTTGAAAAGTTTTGAATCTAAATAGAAGTCCTTAAACTGATTTTTTCTGGAGATTACATTTACAATTTCAAGAAATATATCATCAAGATGAGTTGTACCTCCAGACGTAATTAATATTTTATTATTTTTCAAATAATTTAAATTAGTTTTTCTCTCGGCAAACCAAGATGTTTTTATCAAAGATGCATTTTCTTCTAATGAATCCATAAACATATTCTCAAGTACTATCATTTTTGGTTTGTTATATTTTAAAATACCCTTTTCGTTTTCTGAAATTTTTCTGATATCTTGATTATAATCTTTAATAACTTCATGCCACAAAAATGACCCCATTAAAATACATTTTTTTCCTGAAATCAATGGGGCTAAATAATTGTCAGATACAATTAAACTACTTCTATTAATATTTTCACAAGACTTAAAACCTTTAACCCAGTTTAAATAACTTGAAATGGTTAATCCTCTTAAACTGATCCAATTAGGCTCATTTATCATTAAATCAGTAAAGAAAAAAACAGATTCAATGTTAAGCCCAAAGTTATTCTTTATAAATTCTAAATTCTTCTTATTACATATTATAGTTATATTAAGATCTAATCTTCTTCTCTGAATTTCATTTAAAACTTTAAACACTCTTTTGTAGTGACCGTATCCATTTGAGCAAATTACGAAAGTTAAGTTTTTCATTATTGTTTAGCTACATAGTTAAATTATACTTAACTTCAATTGGAGTCATTATTTTATAGGGTTTAGAATTATGTATATTTCTATAAAATCTTCTATATATGTTCCAAATATAATTTATTTAGTATTAATTACTATTGATGTAGAAATTAACAAGTAAATTTATATTAGATGTTTGCAAAGACTTTTGAAAAATTTTCTAACACTTCAGCTGGTATATCTACGTTTCTTCTCTTAGGAATTTCATATTACTATACAACTCTGGATATAAATTGGTCATTATTTGAATCAAAAATTATTAACGGAACATTAATTTTCGGAGCTTTAATGCTATCCAATTATGCTATAGATACAGTTACTAGACAACTTACAATAGAACGGTCAAACAGGA
>MDSW01222642.1_pt1 | contig 10008 bp, 7 predicted proteins | sample 811171 | NCBI WGS metagenome assembly MDSW01 (sample SAMN05326641, study PRJNA326480) | marine metagenome | isolation source: seawater | place: Atlantic Ocean: North West | collected 2012
GATAGAGATTTTGTAAGGCGCATATATCCGGAGGGACTGCCAGAATTACGTCAGGCTATTTCGGAGTTTTATAACCGACGCTATGGCGCAGATAGTACTATCGATCAAGTCATAGTGAACACCGGGACGTCACCGATTTTCCGTAATATTTTCCAGCTAGTCTCTGGACCTGAATATGAAATACTAATCCCAAGACCTTATTACGCCCTGTATTTATATTGTGCTAAATTAGCGGGCGCACAAGTTAAGTTTTACGACATCAGTAGTGATTCGGGGAGAGTTGATATGGACTCTTTTAGACGAAATTACTCTGCGGAAAAAACCTCTCTTGTGGTAATTAATTCTCCAGGTAACCCGTTAGGAAATATAGTGTCGCCTGATGAAATGAGAGCAATCTATGAGATAGTCGACGGGAAATCATATGTGCTTAATGATGAAATTTATAACAATACGATGTTCTATGAGGAGTTTCATTCAGCTTTAAAACTCTTTCCTGAATACAAGGACAACACTATCGTGACTAATAGCTTCTCCAAGGGCTACCGCATGTACTCAAAGCGTATAGGATTTGCGATTTTGCCTGAAGAGTTACAGGCAAATCTCCGAGTTATTCAGCAGCATACGTTATTGTGCACCGATCCGGCTTATCAATACGGGATGATTGCGGCTCTCGCAGATGAGAAAAGCCCAAAACATCTAACAGATGTTTATCGTGCAAGGGCAGAATATACGACTCAGCAACTGGAGAATACGGGTTGCCAACCTGTACCAGCCTTGGGCGGTTTCTATGCGAATCTGCGGTGTGAGAACTGGAATATTGAACATGGATTTGCATCATCCAAAGAGTTGGCCAGAGACATCCTTCAGCAGACGCATGTGGCAGTCGTACCAGGTACAGATTTCGGTGTTCCACATGATTTGCGCTTAGCTTTCTGCAACGACAGATACGATGAAGCCATAGATCGTCTTCGCGCTTATTTTGCGCCACTAGATCAGAGAAGTTAACAACTCCGAATTGGATTCAATTATGCATTCTACGAACCATCAACTCGAATATAAAGAGGGAGAGCAGCCTATAGCAGTTCGCCGCGCTGTAATTTTGGCTGCAGGAAAAGGTAATCGTATTCAGCCATTGACGGCAGGGATTCCTAAATGTCTTATTGAGATTGGTGGTCAATCATTAATTGAAAGAGCTTTGCACGGTCTGGGCTCACAGCAGGTGAGTGAAGCAGTGATAGTCGTGGGTTATAAGGCTTCATTGATTCGCGACCGCCTAGGCGCCTCCTTTGAGGGAATTAAGATCACTTACGTCGACGCGTGCGACTATGAAACGACAAACAATATTCGTTCGCTCTGGGACGCGCGAGACTATCTGACGGAAGATATCATCTTGGTTGAGGCGGATGTCATTTTTGACTCGAATCTTATTACTGACTTGTTAAACGAAAAGGGAAGCAGTGCAGCCGTAGCTCCCTACTACAAAGCTCTGTCCGGCACGTTAATACACTGTGACGAGCAACGCCGCATCACCAAGTTCCTAATGAATGAAGATCTTGACCGATTGCCGAAAGATATTGATTTGTTCAAGACAGTGAATGTGTACCTATTTCGAAAAACATTACTGGAAGAGGAAATTGTTCCGAGATTAGAACAAGAAATTCAAGATGGCCACCAAAATGGATACTATGAAAGCGTTCTTCGTGATTTTGTCGCAGAAAAGTCAAAGAGCGAGCTCGTAGCGGTCGATGTTTCAAAAAACCGTTGGTATGAGATCGACGATCATAGAGATTTAGATGCGGCTGAGTTCCTTTTTTTAACGCGAACTGAGCAATTTGATCGTATTCAGGAACTACATGGCGCTTACTGGCGGTATGGCTTCATTGATCACGCCTATTTATATAACATGTACTTTCCACCCGCGGAAATGTTGGAAGTATTCAGTAAGAATTTGCCGGAAATTGTCAGTAATTATCCAGTTGCACAGCCTGAACTTGCCCGACTGGTGGCGAACTGGACCGGTGCCAACCCGGATAATCTTGCTGTTGCCAACGGAGCCGCCGAACTAATTAAAATTTTGGGAAACCAATTTATTCAACGTCTGATTATTCCGACTCCCTCATTTAATGAATATGAGGAAGTTGTCCAGCCAGAAAAACTCGAGCGATTCCCCCTAGATCCAGATACTTTTGGCCTTGATATCGATGGATTCACTCATGCTGCTGTTCAATGGAAGGCAGATACTGCGGTGATTGTTACTCCGAATAATCCTACAGCGTTATCGGTGCAGCCCGAAGACCTGATGAAACTAGCCGAACGACTGCGACGTGAAGAATGCCGATTGATTGTTGACGAATCATTTATAGAATTTTCGGCTTTGGGTAGTAACGGAAGTCTAGAAGACTTAATCGGTGAACAGCCTAATCTTGCCATCATTAAGAGTATGAGTAAGGTATTTGGTATAGCGGGTCTTCGTTTGGGATATATCCTCAGTTCTGATAGCAAGTTTATTAGTGACATACGAAGTAGTTTGGCTATTTGGAATGTGAGTGGCATGGCAGAGGAATTCCTACATGCGGTGGGTCGTCATCGTACAGAATTTATCGCAAGCTGTAATCAAACCCGATTAGATTGTGTCGGCCTGTACGAAATGCTGATGTCGACAGAGGGTATTCAACCTCTTGAGCCTGATGCCAACTTTGTACTGTGTAAACTTACAAATCCCAGTGCTAGCGGACTGGACATTACTCGACGACTCTATGTTGAACACAATATTTTGATAAAGGATTGTGCAAAAAAAAGCATGCCAGAAGCTGATCGGTACGTACGAATAGCATCACGTACTCAGGCAGAAAATAGAACGTTAGTTGATGCACTAACTTTGGTTCTTCAGGCCGCAACCGAATGAGAACGGGAGATTATTGTGAAGTCTAATCAGTTGAGTGATTCTGAAAATGCTGAGCTTATGCTCCATCTTGAACGAACTATTCCTCCTATGAACCTAGAGGATGCTGAGAGACTTCTAGGCGAAGTCAAAAAAATATTTGATCAGCACAAAGTAGCATTTTTTCTTAGGCAGGGTACTTGTCTTGGTGCAGTGAGAGATCAGGCGCTGATTGCGTGGGATGATGATCTTGATCTGGGATCAATTATTGGAATGCATGATTTCACTGAAGAGATGATAGAGCCGACTGTCGCGGATCTCAGAGCTAATGGTTGTTATGTTGAAGTACATCGTGATGGGCTCTATACCGCTGTCAAAATAATGAAATACCAAATTCGTATTGACTGGCAGTGTTATCAAGTCGTCAAAGGCACCATCGCACATTATCCTGGCGTGCCGTTTCCAATCAAGCTCTTTGCTAATTTGACGCCCATTGAGTTTCTTGGGGAATCATATAGCGTGCCCAGTCCACCGGGGGAGTATCTCACCTACAAGTATGGTCCTGACTGGATTACGCCTAAGCGAGTTGGATATGAGAAAGATGTTCTTGATAACATGCCTAGCGGCACTGTGCCAGGTCGACCTGGCACAATTAGGCAATGGTTTTTAGTTAGATTTAAACCAACTCAGACGGCCACTCTCGTCATACTCGATGTCGAGGGATTACCTGTGTCGGGGGCCATCGTGCTAATTGCCGGACTAAATCGTTCAATCTCCAATCGAGATGGAGAGGTTAAATTTTACCTGCCCGGACCCGATAATTATGCGGTTTCAATTACCTTTGATGATGTCGAGGAGGTGCTGTACGAGGAGGCACTGGTACCCGGCAATAAATATGTTTATCGTCCGGACCCCGATCAGCCAGCTGGGAGATATTTTGTGCTGACAGAAGACTCGATATCAAAAGAGGTCGGTCATGACTAAGTTGAAAGCAGCGATATCCTCAACCCTCCCTGAGGGATTATTACTTGGCGATGATGGCCAACCTCGATGTAGTTGGGCTCTAAGGGTTGCTGGCTTTGTGAACTATCACGACAAGGAGTGGGGATTTCCAGTCGAAGACGAATACAGACTTTTTGAGAAGATCTGTCTCGAGGGGTTTCAGTCAGGGCTTTCTTGGAAGACGGTGTTGGACAAGCGACCTGCTTTTCGGGAGGTTTTTTTGGATTTTAATTTCGAAAAGATAGCTCAGTTTGATGAGAAAGATGTACATCGTCTTATGGATGACGCTCGTATCATTAGGCATCGCGGAAAAATTGAAGCTACGATTAATAACGCACGGCAGGCCTGTGAGGCTGTGGAAACCTATGGCTCTTTAGCGGAACTTGTTTGGCAGTACGAGCCATCACCGATCAAGGCGGGTGCTCGTGCACTTCCTATCCCCTCGAAGACTGAACACTCCGCCAAGCTTGCCTTTGATCTCAAGAAGCTCGGTTGGCGTTTTTTTGGCCCAACTACTGCCTATGCTTTTATGCAGGCAATGGGATTAGTCAATGATCACGTGGAGGGCTGTGTCGCACGAGGTGAGTGTGAAGTGAGTCGGGCTAAGTTTGTGCGACCAAAGTATGCCGGAAATAGTATTGATGGATAGGTATACGAGTAGTTCTCAAATTATGCATCTCTTCAGAGTTGGATCTGTCTATTCAGACTACGTACTTAGGACGGTTCCGCTGTCAACCATCGCTTGAATTTCAGTACTCGAATACTGGAGATCAATCATCACTTCGCGTGTGTGTTCACCTAGGAATGGCGGTCGCATTTTGATTTCACAGGGGGACCCGAGAAATTTGTAGGGTACTCCAGGATATGTGAACGACCGTCCCAATTCCGGATGTTCTATCTCTAACGGGAATCCACGATCAATAAAATGAGGATCCTGTATCACTTCTTCGGGCGAGTAAATAATTCCACATTGAAAACCTCTTTCCTGAGCTTTCGTAAAATATTCGTATGCAGGCAATGATTTGATGAGTAACACCATTGCCGCTCGGCCCGCGGCAAAAATAGCTGCTCCCTCTTCATCTTCGCCACTTGATATAGCCCCAAGATTAAGGAACCCTTCTCTTTGGCCTCCAATTTGTAGTAGGGGAGCTTCCGGAAATTGTTCAAGTAGACCTTCGTCTTCAAGCCACTCATAAGTGTTTTTAAAATCTTTTCCTTGGCGTGCCGGAACTCCCGAATTAATCCACCGCCCATCCGCAGCCTGTACTTGAGTTGGGCTGGACGGACGGACCCCGGCGTGACGGCCAGTTTGTCGTTGGACTGTCTCCTGCGCCACCAGCCATGTGTATGAAGCTCCTTCGGTACTCACATTTGAGGCTGCGCTAGCGTTTACATCAATAAACTGACCTTGCCCGATTTGATCGCGGGCGATCACTGCTGTGAGAATAGAGATAACCGCCCAGTGACTTGCTGTATGGTATCCCTGTCCTCCTCCTCCTCGGATAGGTGGGAGTTCATGATCGTCATATCCGCAAGACCAGGCGGGGCCACTTCCTGCGAGTAGAGTCAGGTCTGTTGCTGGCTCGTCAGCTCGTGGTCCACTTTGTCCAAATGGAGTAACGGCGGCGTGGATTAAAGACTTGTTTTCTTCGCTTAGGCTGGCATACGTAAGTCCGAGAGCCGCCATTTTCCCAGGCAGTTGGTCTTCGACTAGGATATCGGCCTGTGCTACGAGTCTTTTGAAAAGCCTTTTCCCTTCCTCTGACTGGATATCTACTGCTACTGAACGTTTGCGCAGGTTGTAATGCCAGAAGAACAAGCTTTGCTCTGGGTTAGGTGTGTCGCCAAGAAATGGCTCGTACCAGCGAGTTTTGTTTCCTTCTATGGGTTCGATTCGAATAACGTCTGCCCCCATTTCCGCCAAAAGTTTTCCAGCCCAAGGGGCAATCTCATCTGTAAATTCAATTACTTTAAGTCCTGATAACGGGCCAGAGGAGATCTCAGTAGTCACTTAAATCACTCCCTCATTTTTGAACGAACTGATTTGTTGAGAGCTATAACCCAGTATTTCACCATAGATTTCTTCGTTATGTTCGCCGAGGCATCCAGCACCGTTCTCCAAATACCAGTCAGTCTCTGACAAATGTACGGGAAGTCCGTCCACCCTAACGTTCCCCATTTGTGTATGTTTTACTGTCGGCCACAGCCCCCAGTTCTCTGTATTTGCGTCTTGATCCACTCTTTGTTGGGGTGTTCGAACCGGTGCACAAGGTATGCCGTGATCTAGCATCAACTGATACAGATCTTGTTGGTCATAGTGCTGAATCCATTGACTGACATGACTGTCCAGCTCAGTTTGTTTTTTTATGCGTCCATTCAGGTCATCAAAATATTGGTCGTATAGAGCAGGCTCATCAATAAGAGCTCTTAGTTTTGTCCAATCTTCATCATTCCGGCAAGCCAATGCGATCCATGTATCGGGCATATTGGTGGCGTAAATTCCATGCGGAGCCATACGTGGCCAATCACTGTGATTGGAATTCGGCTGTCCGTCTCGTCTCAGTGGTCGGCCGTTAGCTGACCAATCCAAGATTGCTGGACCGGTAAGACTTGCAGCCGCTTCAGTACACGCTAGATCGACCCATTGGCCACTGCCAGTTTGTCGCCTATGGATTAATGCCGCAAGTATAGCGATACACATGTAGTAGCCGCCCGTGTGATCCATAAAGGAATAGCCCCAGCCAGCAGATTGTTGATCCGGAAGCCCTGAAGAAAACGTGAGCCCACTGACTGCCTGTACTATTGGTCCCCAAGTTTTAAAAGGTTTATATGGTCCCGACGCCCCAAATCCAGAATTAGAAACATAGATGATATCTTCTTTTATCTCTGTAAGACCTGCATAACCGAAGCCAAGTCGGTCCATCACACCAGCAGAAAAATTTTCCGATACTACATCGGATTTACCAATGAGTTCGGTTAAAATTTGTTTACCCTTTTCTGTTCTCAAATTAAGGGTGATGGCTTTTTTTTCCACATTATGGTTATTGAAAGCACCACCTAGATCAATGCCTCGCCTCTCGTCCACGAATGGAGCATTTCCCCTGAGGATGTCCCACCGCCCTTCATTTACCGGATCTTCGATCCGAATAACCTCTGCTCCGAAGGCTGCGAGATGTCGAGTAGCACCGGCACCAGCGAGCTGGCCAGTAAAGTCACAGATACGTAGGTTGGAGAGTGCTTTTGTCATTGAAACCCATCTTCTGGTAGGACTATAAGTCAAACTGAAGGTAATTGGCGACTGCGATCGATTTGAGGAGCTTTTATTAATTGATTAGGGTTCAAGTAGCGACAGATGAAGCTCGACCTTTAGTCTCTGGGTGGGGCATCAGCTATTTATGAAACATCTGTGAGAACTTGGTTACACTCTCAGCATGGAACTTGGATTGTCTTTTTTCGACATACTTATTTTGGTGGCTGTTTTCGGGATCGTATATTCCGTTTACAAGAAATATGTAGGCAAGTAGAGAAAGTCATGCTGAAAAGGATCGGGTTTGCATTCGTTACATTCCTAATTTTTGGAGTAATGATATTTGTGGGACTTGTTGGAATTCTTGAGCTTCTCGAAGTTTTGCAAATAATTGATGACACCCCCGCCATTTAGGCAGGCCCTTACCGTAAGCAAATCTAAGCGATCACATGTTGAACTATGCCCATTTGGTGGTGAAATAGGCTAATCAGACGAGACGTAATCTTGATCGCGTACTTCTTTAAATGCACTCCAGCCTTCCTTTTCTCGAATTTTATGCTGTCGATCAGCGTTTTCGTCGCCCTTGTCAATTAACACCATAATTTCGGGGATATCTTGGTACATAATTGCATCGTCAAAGCCAGCAAGTTCATAAACTCGTCGAATGATTGCCTTATTACTTCGCACAGTATTTTGTGGGAGTTTAGACAATTTTTCAGCCCAAGCATTAGCGGTAGACATAAGATCTTCATCAGCAACAATTTTGTTAATTAGTCCCAAGTCCAAAGCTTCTTGCGCGGTTAAGGTCTCACCAAGCATTAGGATCTCTTTTGCCTTTTTCAACCCTACTAGAAAAGGTGTAATTAGCATGGGGATGCCAAAACCGTGTCGAATCTGAATTTCACCCATCTTGACGTTTTCGGAGGCAATCGTGAAATCACAAACACCAGCCAGCTCAAAACCCTGCCCAACAGCATGACCTCTAACTGCTGCGATCACTGGTTTGGTCATTTTCCAAATATATGTCTGTACGTCAGTTCCTGATGGCCCAGGCTCGTCGTCAGGATAAAGATGTGACCACATGTCACCCCCTGCTGAGAAGGCGCGACCTGCTCCGGTGAGGATGACAACTGAAACCTCAGTATCAGTATCTGCTTTTTGGAGGGCATCTAGCAGCAGTCGTTGTACATTTTTGTTCAGTGCGTTTAGAACCAATGGCCGATTGAGAGTAATCACACGTACGTTGTTTGTCGTCGTAGTCAGTACGTCATCATTGGATGGGGGCGGGATTGGAATGCCATCAGGAGTTTTTTGCCAATTTTCGGTGTTGATCTCGCTGGTCATAAGATGGTCTCCATGATAATTTTTCCCAATATTTTGACCATCTTAACTGAAGGACTGAGCAATCGCATGCTTCGTTTGAACGGAAATATTGGCTTATAAAAATTGTTAAGGATAGAGTTTAGGTAAGTGAGATCTATTCGTGCGAACAAATGTAACTACGATACTTACTAGTAAATTCTCCTAAGGCAAGTTTCGTGAAAAGTAAATTTAAAGATCTCGGTGTCCCCGAATCATTGGTGCAGGTGCTTTTAGATCGTGGCATCGACGATCCATTTGAAATTCAGAAGGCGACGATTCCGGACGGCCTGGCAGGACTTGATATATGTGGGCGCGCCCCAACCGGTTCAGGTAAAACCATAGCGTTCGGTATCCCATTGGTAACGCGTGCTCCAAAAGGATATTCAAAAGAACCTACTTCGCTAATTCTTGCTCCTACTAGAGAGCTTGCTGAGCAGATCACTACCGCAATACGACCCCTTGCAAGGATGATGGAACGAAGTGTCCTTTCAGTGTATGGCGGAGTGAATATGCGTCAGCAAATCGACCGACTCGCTAAAGGGGTTGATATTGTCGTGGCGTGTCCAGGTCGATTGAATGATTTACTCGAACAAAGAGCACTCACTCTCGAAAAGGTAGGCATTGTAGTTATCGACGAAGCCGATCGCATGGCTGATATGGGATTTTTGCCACAAGTTCGAAAGCTGCTAGATCAGACACTTCCAGATCGACAGACCGTGTTATTTTCGGCCACACTTGATGGGGATGTCGCCGTGCTTACAAAGGACTACCAGAAGAATCCTGTGAGGCATGAGATAGGTTCAAAGAAACCTGACATTCATTCTATGGAACATAAATTTTGGTCGGTCAATCGTCCAGATCGAATACCGGTCGCTGTGCATGTCGTGGAAGAGTATGGTAGAACAGTCATTTTTACGCGAACCAAGCATGGAGCTGACCGTGCAGCTCGCCAATTGAAACAAATGGGAGTGTCGGCGGCGGCGATTCATGGTGACCGAAGTCAACATCAGCGTAAAAGGGCGTTAGCCGCATTCGCTGATGGCGAGGTTCAAACTTTGGTTGCCACAGATGTTGCTGCTAGAGGTATTCATGTAGATGACGTTGAGTGTGTACTGCATTTCGATCCTCCAGAGGATGACAAGGCTTATCTGCACAGATCTGGAAGGACGGCCCGTGCCGGTGCGAAGGGTGTTGTTATTTGCTTTGTAGATCAGGTGCAACACAAAATTGTTAAGCAACTGCAACGGTCCTTAGGTTTATCTATTTCGATCAATAGCCCTGAGGGAAGTGTCGATAGATCTGCACGAAACCTGATGAGTCCCGATAGAGTGTCCGAGGGGCCCAAGAACCGAGGCAGTAGTCCAACAAAATCACGGAGTAAATCCAAACGAGGTGGTGGGCCACGATCGGAGTCACGCTTTAGTGACGATTCGGTGGGTGGCCGTCCGTCAAGCGACAAATCACGGAGTAAATCCAAACGAGGTGGTGGGCCACGATCGGAGTCACGCTTTAGTGA
>MDSW01051814.1_pt1 | contig 10007 bp, 5 predicted proteins | sample 811171 | NCBI WGS metagenome assembly MDSW01 (sample SAMN05326641, study PRJNA326480) | marine metagenome | isolation source: seawater | place: Atlantic Ocean: North West | collected 2012
ATGGTTGCATTAACACCGACCAAAGCAGAGCAATTCTATGATGGAGTTGACTATGCGTTTATCGCAAATCCCGTTTTCATGCGAAGCAGTTTGGCAGCGTCTATTGTGGATGGCAACAATAAGCTCCTAAATCACTTAATGGACACCACAAAAAGACACCCAAGAGGTGGAGATAAAGCAGTAGTTGCCGACCAAATGCCAGGCAAGATAGGTGGAGGAACCACGTTCCTGTCTTTCATAACAGATCGTCTAATAGCAGATGATTACAAAGTGGTGAAAGACATGGCTCTTGCTCAATCGGAGATTCTCCAAGAAACAGATCCGTCGAGAACTATGGAGCTATTGAAGGAAATCTACGATTCTAAAACACGGGACGAAGATATTATCAAGTACATTCGAAAGATGGATTCGGACAAGTTAGTTGTATACACCAGAGACTTAGCTGGATTCAGACCAACCGCACCACCTTACTGGCCTAAGCCAGTAGCACTCGCTTTGATGGACACGATAAAGGACAACTGGGACGTTGTCTCCTCGCCAGGTCCTTCTTTCTCCACCGTCTTTTTAGGTCTCCGAACCCAAAACGAAGACGAAGAATTTGTTATAGGCATCGTTGGCGAGGACAATGGAGAAGAATTCAGACTATCTTTAAATCTAAAACAACTAGAAAACGCGACTAGGTTTGTGACCGTTTTATCACCACAGGACTACGAAATATTGATTCCAAACTATGGTGACATTGAATTACCAGAAGAAACGGAAATTTCGAAATTCACTGATTACAAGAGCAATCTCAATGCAGAAGAAAAGGAAGAATTAAAGCTGCTGCTAAAAGCCATCACCCGCGATTCAGGAATGGAATATCAAGATGATAGGAAAGACGAACTCGATATGCTAAAAGCAATAATGATGCAAGGACTAATGGCTTCCAAGGAAGAATCTCAGGTGGACAATATCAAAGGACCAAGAGTAGTTTCGCTTTTGTCTCTATTCATGGAGATAGAAGACAGAGCCAGAAATCAATACAATTACTCCATGTCAGAGAACGACAGAGCATTCGCACTTTACTTGTTAGAAGGAGCATACAGCCTTCTTGACTCAAACACAACTACCGAAATCGGCACCATAGAAGATTTGAAACAAGAAATAGCCGTCAAAGATGATACATTGGACAGACAACGAAGAGTCATGGCAGATATGCAAGTGGATGGCCGTCAATTAAGTGTGCACGAAATTCAAGGAAGAATAGATTTTGAAACCAATATTCGAGGGATGGAAGCCCAGTTCATATCGGCAATAAACGACGGCGAAGACGTAACGGTCGAAGAAGTTGCAGAACATTTTGAGGCCATTAGAAACGTCTACAATGAAAACTTCCCACTACCAAGATTTGCTGAAGACAGAATAACCGAAGCCATTGGTAACATTAATCTAGAAATTGTTAATAGAGAATACTTTCGTCTACCAGAAGGAGCGTGATTCAAATGACCTACAAAGAACATTTGAAGGAACTGAAAGATAAAGCAGTCGACGACTATCAACGGGCAATTCGACGCAGCCCGAATAGCCCAATGGGCAAACCAGAAGTAGAGCCTAGGTTTCTAAACAAGTTACGTGAAGAAATCAGTGGTACCCAAGTAATATATTTATCAGATGGACCAAGAAGAATGAGCGATATTCTAGACACTAGATCTCTATACGTTCTTAGAGAGCTAACCGAGTCCATGATTTCATTAAAGGGAAACCTAGGGGGTTTTCTGAAAAATTTTGTAGACTTTTCTAACATACCAACTAATTCATCGCTTCACACTCTTTTATTGAATAGAGAAAAAGAATTCCACCAGAAAAGGGACCAAGAATTTGGTGATACACTGTTGAACCTCAACAATGTTCTTCTCGAGTTAAAATTAGTAGAAAAGCAATTACAAAGCATTAGTGGTATGCTTTCTATGCAGCGTAACTTAGCAAACACAATGGGTAGTCAGTTCGTCGGTGTAGTTACCAAAAGAGAAGCCAAAGAACTAAAAGACGTAGTGGATAGATTTGGACAGCGGTTATCAGAAATAATCATCCAGTCAGAAGATGGAATCGCACCAGAATTAAGAATAAAGTCAAACTGGCGAGTGTATCCGAAAAGAGAACCTGCTAGCGGATTGGTCGAAAGACCAGACAGGCCATACTTCCAAGCCGCTGCAGCATACATGGAAGTCATCCCACTAATATTGAAATTAGAGCAAGATGCCGTTAAAATCTCCGAAAAAACAATGGAAGCCTACAGAGGAACTTCCGAAGAACGAGGACCATCGTGGCTCGGTCCTTCCCCAGACTCCTTCGTTGGCAAAGAAAGGGTCAGAGTAAATAGTGCTCTCAGGACGATAAGATACCGAGCTATGGAACAACTAGGGATTGATAAGACTAAACTTGGGCTAAATATAGAAGACGTCATTAAGTCCATGGATGAGATAAGAAACAATATTCGAGTACAACTAGCTGCATGAATAGAACCACTATCCGTATAAGCAACCACCTTCTGCGATGTACGTGACTAGCAACGCCTATTGTCCGAGTTGTGGGGCCAAAACAAACCCACACAAGGTCGATTGCAGTTCTTGTGGAGTAAATCTCCCTGATCCAGTAAGGAACAATCCTCTGTATGCGAAAGTATCGCAAGACAGACCAAAAGCTGCTATATTTGACCTAGATGGCACATTATTCGATAATTTCCAGCGATTCAAGGATGCTCGCCGAGCAGGTTTGGTAGACGACAAAGGCAAAGCCGTTCAGAAAGGCAGGCAGAGCATGGGAGCAGCTTGGAACAAAAGAAACAAGTTTCTCTACTCAAAGAAGAACCTCGCAAAGGATACGGTAATCCCTGGAGCAAAAGAACTAGTAGATAGCCTAACTAATGAAGGATATGTAATAGTATACCTAACTGCTAGACCTAAGACATACTATACAGAGACACTAGAACAACTAGAGAGTAAGGGATTCCCATTGTATAGAGATAGCACTAACAGAGTGATGTTGATAACAAAGACTGGAGGAAACAAAAGTGCTCCCGACTACAAAGCAGATGAGGTTAGAAAACTGAAAGGCGAGTTCGACGTCAGGATGATGTTCGACGATGACTTAGAAGTACTATCTGAAGTCTCGAAATACGATGTGCCAGGTCTGTATTCGTCTGTTTCTGATCACATAAAGGTCAACCCAAAAGTACGGAGAAACGGCAATCACTTTGGAATTGCTCACGAACATAGGGGAGAGACATACGTAACAGGAACAGACGACATGGATATTGCCACCGATGCGATGCCAGACCCTGATGACCCAGATGGTAGAACAGTTGGTGAGACCTCAGGTAAAGCAGGACCCATCACTTTCGAGGACATAGCAGATGAAATCGAAGAAAGGCAGATGTCGTTGGAAGATTACGTAAAAGAAAACCCAGTGAAAAGGGGAAATGACTCCAAAGGCGGTTATTACCGATGGGGTAAGGGTAAGAAGTATCATTACAAAGTCGGCAGTGAAAGGTCGAGAAACTCTGCACGAAAGAAGGCATACGAGCAGGCAAAGGCAGCGTATGCTGGTGGTTACAGGAAGAACCCAACCAAGAAGAAGAAATTCAAGATACACACTGGAGATATTTCTGGAACTAAAAAAGGATCCGTCTACGCAACTGTACAGGTTGGGAGAAACATAGTGATGGACGTAGGAGAAGGGATTCAAGACGTCTACAGAGGACTAGTTGGTGGTCGGCAAAGCATGACAGAAAAAAGACTGGCAATGGGTGTCGCGGAGATGGAGAAAGATCTAATGGATCAGGCCAAGAAGCTAGGAGCCAATGCGGTATCGAACCTTCAAATAGACTACGAACCCCAACATCGTGGAGAAGTGACCATACTTGCTACGGGCGAAGCAGTTAAGACTAGAGCATCGGTAAAGAAAAACCCAGCAAATCCAAAGAAGGTAGAGAAGGGAAAGAAGCTCTACAAACACATGAACGGTCAAGATCCAGAGAAAGTTGCTGTCGAGAAGATTGACATCGGCGATGTATGGTACAAAGTCGGAGAGGGTGGTTGCTGGCAAATTGGCTATATGTCCGGTAAGGAAACAGGCAAGGAAGACCAGAAATATATTCACACTTTCAACGAGGAAACCAAAGACGGAAACTTCCCAGAACTATACGCTACGATGCCAGAGAACGGCAAACCAATGCTGATAATCAAAGGCGGTACTTGGAAGATAAGAACAGACGACACGGGAGTTGCTTGGATATATGATTGATTACAAATTGGGTCTTTCGGAAAAGACTTGGACGTATATCGGAGCTGCATCTGCAGGTCTTTTGCTCCTTACTGCAAGCAAGAATGTAGCCAACGAAATAGGCAAAGAGGGAATCTTCGGCTACGGGAAGAGTAAAAGGCTCGCATCCTTTGGGAAGAACAAGGAGGCGACCTGGGGGAATCTGCAAAACATCTCACTGGTGTTGGTGGCATTGACTTTATTGGAAAGCAATTACGACGCACTTGAGAAGGTTAAGCAGATAAATATCAAAGCAAAAATCCCAGAATCTTTCTTTTAGGTGATATGATGACTGAAGTTTGGAACCCCTTTGACGACGGAAACCCCGTCTACAAAGAACTGGCCAAACAGACCGCAATAAATCGAAAGACGTGGAGGATAGTCGGTTCTATCGCCGCAGCAATGCTGATAGCAGATCAATTAGGAAAATCCAACTCGTTAACTCGAAGAGCACTTAGAAGAACAACTGGAATTGGCGCATACAACAACCCCTATGGTATAATCCGTAGGTAGGTCTGTGAATGCCAAAAGTAGAAGAGAGTAGCAACTTTTTCGATGAATATCGTGAATTTGCCTATTCGGAAGGCTTCTTCGGCGATTCGCCTAATGCTGAAGCAGTAGATATAGTCTTGAGTAGATACAAGAAAAATGTTACCGAACACGCAGTCCAACACTATGAGTTATTCACTAACTCGTTCAAAAAAGAAAGATTGACCTCTCATAACCTACTATACTATCATGTATATGGGGACTATAGAATGATACTAGATGGTGGATCGCCTAAGTATAGTTACAAATCGGTTCCTAAAGATAGAAATTTCCTAGAGGATCCAATCATAGAAAAGGAACCAAACAGGTACTTTCTAGAGGACTACATTGATGCAGAGCGAGATGGAACAATAAGCGGTGTCTACAATGACGTCACGAATGATGGTCAACTAGAGTACAAGATAGAGGAAGTCAACTGGCTCAACCAAGAGATAGAGCGAGAGGGTACAGGAACCAAGTTTAACCTACCAAGCATAGGTACGCAAATAGTGAAGCTACACTCTTTCGGAAACGCATCGGATTCGATAAAGAAAGCACTAATCGAGGAAATGAAACAACTTGTAGCGTTCTATGAAGATAATTACGACCTACTACCAGACTACATCAAGATAGCAGAAAACGACGAAAAAAGAGATTTTGCCAATCTAGGAGCCGGAGACGTTCTGAACGAGAACATATCGGATTTGTTTTCTGTGTTTTTCAATCAGTTACAAAGAAATCCAGAGTATATTGACTTACATACCAGACAAGGGCTGAAAGACTCATTGAGCCAGACCCCAACCAATACTCTCAGAAACATCCACATCGAAAACCAAGAGCACGATAATGAGTCGGCTGTTTCTAAGTTAATCAACTCGTTATTCGGAGCAGCAACCAGAATGTTCGATTACGACCCAGATCTTGTCGACGAGGCTGGCAATACAGATTATTCCCAGCAAACTGCAGTGATGCTTTCTCCTTCTCTTAACGACGATAAGCTACAAAAAATTGCCGACTTTATAGAGGGAGTCGGCCCAGATGAAGGAGATATCGAAAGAATACGATACGACACTTTCTACATATCCGGAGCAGATTTTGAGAACCCAGACGAAAATGAAAACGGATACTCAATACGACACACAGACGACCTGACCGAAGATATCTTGATTTTTGTCGACGATAACAGATATCGGTTCAAAGACGGAGACTTGAGGCTGATAGCCGAGTTCGATTTAGAAGGATCTGGCGATGTCCAATTCACAGGCGGGGATGTTAAAAAATCCGGCAGTGGAAAGAAAAAGAAAAAGAAAAAGGGAAAGAAGGTTCTAGATCCCAAGCAAGTAGTGTATCAAAGAGTTCTTCTGGACACATTTGTTGCCTTTCAGACCCTAATACATCTTTGCGTATGGGCGGGAAGAGACGGAAACAAAAGCGAATACGATTTCGACTTATCTGTCGGAAGAGCAAAGGCAGAGAACAAAATGAGATTCCTATCTAAAGGTGTGAACACGTATTCCTTACAGAATCAAAATATGAAATCTGGAGGCAAGAAAAAGTCAAAGTTGAATGCGATAGATGTGTTTTACACATTCCCAAACATGACGCATTTTGCATTAGATAGAATAGAAGGGACAGCACCACTGAAGAAAGACCACAAGGGAGGTAACTTTGGTTTGCTTGACGAATTGGTCAAATGGAGAACCTACTACACCCTTTCAACATTGATTGGCATACGAAAGAAGGTATTCAACAAGCAACTCCTAGATGACTTCCATTCCTCTAATATGTTAATCGCGGAGATAAAATGGCTTACTTCGTCTCTTTCCGATAATGCTAAGTTCTTGGCGAAAAGGAAACAACCACAGGACTTACTGGCACAATCCGAGTACAGAATGTTAGAACCGACTCCTAGAGGATTGACGCAGTTCGCACCTGCGCCTTTAGAGACGGTTTTCTACGATGTTGATGTTCCTCTTTTGAAGATGGTAATCAGCGAATACAATAGTGCTTACAACAAGACAATTATTGCTAGGGCTTTCAATGTGCAAGTGGAAAGAGACTCGGGTTTTGCTAAGAAAGAAGACATAATCAAAATCCTAAAACAAGCCAAAGATTTTCATACAAAAGCCAAGAAATTGGACAAAACAAGCCAAGAATATAGAGATTTACAAAATAAGAAAAGCGAAAAGGTCAGGGAGGCAATACTAGCTCAACCTCTAGCTTTCGTTGTCGACCAACCATACGGTATGAAAGATGGCAAGCCAAGCACCGAAAGTGAGGCAAGTAGATTCCCAGGAGTCACATACAAACCAACAGGGCAGAGCTTTGAGTTTCATATCGGACTCGAATACATACCAAGAGACTTGGTTGGTGCAGATAAAATACCAGAAAGATTCCAACCCGACCTAGCAGACCCAACAGGCGAAGAATACAAGTTTGAAGGGGAGAGTAAGAATACCAAGTACCCCAATGAAGGAGAATTGGCGAAGATAGTCTGGACTTCTGCTAGAGATAGAATCAGAGGAATATTCGACATAGAAGGGGTGAAACCTCACGAATTCATGGATAAACTGTTCAACGACGTCGAAACAGATTTGAGAAAATCGAGCATCATGCGGTCGCCTTTCCCTGAAGCATGGTTAGGAACAGACACAGTTGCTAGATTGAGGACAGATCCAAATCTAATGGGGCAACCAGTCGATAAGAAATACTACACAGAGAGGCTAGTTGAGTACGTTGACTCGTTAAAGAGTAATTACATCAACAATTGGAGAATACCAACAACTCTAGTAACCAGCTTTGAAAACGCCACAATAAAGTACACGAAGGATCCAGAAATATTGAAGAAAGGATTCTTAGAGCGTCTGGAGAAAGACGCAGACAGGTCTAACTTAGTCACCACGAATTACGTACTCAGGCCCTATCAGATAACAATCGCAATAATGAGGAACATCTTACAGATTCCAATGGAAGCACTACAAGAGTACAGTGCGGAAGAAATAGACAATGAAATGAGAGATAATATCGAGAAACATCTCCTAGGTGGAAAGGTAGGACCAATACTACCAAAGAAACATCCACAATACGGAACATACGCAACAAGTCTCAATACAGTGCAGATACCAGCTACAACTGAGGAGGAAGAATAATGTTGAACCCGCTTGTGCTTAGAGAGTTCACAAAGTACACCGAACTCGTTACGGTCGACAAGGAAACTCCTAACGAGGACGACATAGACTTCTTCTTGGAGAGATTCCTCTCTAGGGATTACTCATTCGCATACAAGAACTACTATCAGTCGCAGATACTCTGCCATAACTCGGTAGACCCAATAACAGGGGAGAAGCCTTACGATATGTCTGAAAAGACGTATGAAGAAGCATACAATGAGTTGAAACCACTGCTGATGGAGAAAGTAAAGGAGGCATATGGTTCCGTTTCGACAGACGTTAACGAGTTCAATTGGGATCCAAAGCCAAAAGTAATCACCGACTACGATAGGGAGTTCGTATCAGATTCGAATATGTCTTTGGAAACTTGGGACAAGATGTCAGAGACAGAGAAATCTCTGCACCCAATTAGGTCAAAGGCACAGCAGAAAGCAAACAAGGTAAAGAGTAGAATCAACCAGTATTTCGAAAAGACACTTCCCTTCATGCTAAGAAAGACGATGCACCATCCAATAGCATTCGTTCTACACAGCAAACAGTCTGGCTATTTGGCGATGACTAGGCTCGGCGGAGACCGACAATATGTCAAGATTGATTCAGAAGAAGAGTTACAGGAATTCCTTTCGAAGAAAACATACGATGGCGAAAGCAGATTCCCTGGAGGAAAGCACAATGGAATACGAACGATGTTATGGACTCCAACTGAATCTGGTCGGAATGTGAAAATAGGAATAGTTGACATAGATAATCCAGCGAACCTTCCTCGTGCAGATTTGTATGCAGTTACAAGGCAGGTAGCGAGCGTTTTGGAAACAAATGGTCATCCGTATATTATCATGTTCACCGGAAATAACTTCCAAGTCTGGTTCGGACCAGCAATAGGAGAGGAATTAGGAGAGATGAGATATGTCGCAGAAAGAATCAGATCCTACTTGAGTCCTTTCGGGGAGTTCAACAGAAAGGATGCAATCGAAAACGAGTCTTTCCACTTCGACGAGTCATTAGTAAGACCTAGGAGAGACGGCAAGTCATACCAGCCGACTAGGATGTTTTTCAGTCTTCATTATCAGATAGACGAAAGAGACCCAACCAAAGAATACAGTGGTCTTGCAGCAGTTCCAGTCCCAGTTGATGACTTAGCAGGATCTAACCAATTCGAACCAGCAGTCCATGCGCATCCAGAATATGTTCTCGATAATTTCGATATGTATGCGAAGCTCGTATCTGCGTTCTTCGACGAAGTAGAAATAGGCCAAGACTACGAAGGCCCTAACGAATTGGAAACCAACCCTCCATGTATTAGACTAGAGGATAGATATACAGATAGTGAACTAATATCCCTAATAGATAATCAGAATAACTCTATACCAGTTAAGTTAGAGGATATCGCTAAGAAAGTAGCAGACGAGAAGGAAGCGTATGTTTATGCTAAGACTCGTGGAGTTGATGCAGTTCTAAAGTATGATGAGAAAGGCGGAATAAGGTTCGGTGGTAAAGCACTAAAGACAGAAAAGACGCTGATTGATAGAGTTGGAAATAAGAAGACTCGAATCGAAGAGTCAACTGCAGCACTGATAACAAGAACTGGCATAGTGATACACCAAGACTGGATAACAAGAGATCTTGCGAATTATTGTCGTGCAAATGGAATATCAGAGATAACTCTCGTAGGGCAATTGGTAAGCTACGACTATATGCTTCACGAACTAGAAGAATCAGACATACTCGGGATGTTATCTGCCAAAGAAATTGATTCTAAAGATTTCAAGTCGTTGAAGTTCGTGGTGCAGAAGATTGCTTCCCACCAAGACGACGAGGTTCCATTCGAGGCACAGCAGAGTGCGATTGCCAAGATCTCTACAAACAGACTTGTCACTGGTCCATCAAGGACTTTCACAGAACCAATGGGTGCCAAGTTGAAGAAATACTATCAGAACATACGTGACAGAAGGCGTGGGAGCAAATTGGTAGTTCTAGGCGAGGAGAAATACTTTATCAGTTCTACAA
>MDSW01112127.1_pt1 | contig 10007 bp, 5 predicted proteins | sample 811171 | NCBI WGS metagenome assembly MDSW01 (sample SAMN05326641, study PRJNA326480) | marine metagenome | isolation source: seawater | place: Atlantic Ocean: North West | collected 2012
CCGGTTTCTTTTCCCAGAGTCCCGTGTGTCGTTAGCTTTGAATTTGGAGAGTATGTCTTCGAATGGGACGGATTTATTGACCGACTGGAAGGAACAGGAATCGATCGAGAGACGCGCACCGTGCCATGTCGGGTTGTTGTGCCACAACCCAATCAACTTCGGTTAAGTGAATCTGACGATTCGAAGTCAAAGATTGAGTTCAAATCACTTCTGAGCGGAATGTTTGTCAAAGTGACGATGCCCATGAAAACAGGGCCACTTGTTGAACTTCCACTCTCAGCAATCCGCCAGGGCAGCCAGGTCTGGGTTCGGGAGGATGATGAGTTGTTGGTCCATCGGGTGAAGGTGGTGCATGTCAATGGTGATCGGGCACGCATTGAGGAAGACCCCGTCGCCGCGGGTGATCGTGTTGTCGTGTCACCACTTGTCTCGGTGAAGAACAACATGAAGGTCGCAGAGGATCCGGGGGCCGGAGAATGAAACAGCTCATCGCATGGGCCATTCGCCAGTCTCCGGCCATGAACACCATCATGGTGGCCGTTCTTAGTGTTGGAATCATGGCGGGATTCGCGCTGCGGCGTGAGGAGTTTCCGCAATTCGACCTTGAGATTGTCCTTGTCTCTGTCCCTTACCCGGGGGCCAGTCCGGAAGAAGTGGAACGGGGAATCTGCCAGAAGATTGAAGAGGCTGTCCGAGCCGTCGACGGCGTTAAGAAAGTGACTTCCATCGCCGGTGAAGGAGCGGGCAACGTAGTCATTGAGATCAAAGCAGATGTGCCCAGTGTGCAGAAGGTCCTGAATGAGATTCAGTCTGAGATCGATCGAATTCCAAGCTTCCCTGATCTTGCCGAAGAGCCCGATGTTCAACAGGTGACTTTCCGCAATCCTGCGATCACCGTCGGCATTGTGGAAACGCGGGAATCAGAGACCGTTGACGCGGAAGTACAGCTGCGAAACCAGGCCGAGAAAGTCCGAGATGATCTGTTGCAGATTCCTCAGATCTCAGTCGCGGACATCCTTGGTGAACGGCAGTACCAGATCGATGTCGAGATTCCCGAGAGTACGCTTCGGCAATATGGTCTGTCGCTGACAGATGTCGCTCGACAGTTAAGACTGCGGAACCTCGAGTTGCCGGGCGGTACGATCAAAGACAAGCGAGGAACATTTTTGCTTCGCGGCAAAAATAAGCGCACGACGGGTGCGGAGATTGCCGCCATTCCTCTGATTACTCGAGCAGATGGTGTTGTCCTGACGGTTAATGATCTCGGTACGGTCAGCGACGAGTTTGTGGACACCGTCTCCATTAGCCGTATCAACGGCAAGAGAGGCCTGGGAGTCTCTGTGAAAGCGGCCGCGCGAGAAGACCTGCTGGCGATGGTGGCTTCAGTCCGAGAATACGTCGACCAGACCAGGTTGCCTCCGGGCTATGAGTTTGTGATCTGGGGGGACTCAGCTGTCAATGTGGAAGACCGTCTCGATCTGCTGATCCGGAATGGTCGCCAGGGGCTGATTCTGGTGTTCATCGTACTTGCTCTGTTTCTGGAGTTTCGACTGGCGTTCTGGGTGGCACTCGGGATCCCGATTTCGGTCCTTGGAGCGTGTGCCGTGCTCTGGCAGTTTGATCAGACACTGAACATGCTGTCGATGTTTGCCTTTCTGATTGCGCTGGGAATTGTCGTCGATGACGCGATTGTGATTGGTGAGAACATCTATGCGCATCGCGAACAGGGTAAGTCGTTCCTGCAGGCTGCCATCGATGGTACGGTCGAGGTTGTTCCTTCTGTGGCCACTTCGATTGTCACAACTGTTTTTGCATTCATGCCCATGTTCTTCGTGACGGGAGTGATGGGGAAATTTTTTGCCGTGCTGCCACTGGCTGTGATTGCGATGCTGATCATTTCCCTGATCGAAAGCACATTCATCCTGCCGTGCCATCTGGCTCATGGAAAGAAGGAACCGTTCTTTCTGACGGCTGGTCTGAATCGGGTGACAAACCGAATTCTTGATCTTCTGATCAGCAGGTTCTACACGCCGTTGGTGAAGTTCTGCGTCAATAACACGCTGGTGGCAATGAGTTCTGCGATCACCATTGTGCTGCTTTCCATGATTCTGGTTCTCAACGGCACCGTGCCGCGGATCTTCTTTCCCAAACTGGATGCTCCGGAAGTGATCTGCAACGTGATCTTCCCGGATGGAACCCCCAGCCAGGTGACCGCTGACGCGACTCAGCGGATTGAGGATGCAATCAACAGCATTAATGAAGAAGAGGCTGCGAAGGGGAATCAACTGGTCCAGGTTGTTCACCGAATGGTGGGGACGGCTCAGCTCAGCGATGGCCCTGGAGGCGGTGAAAGTGCGAACGGCGGGCACGCCGGCAAGGTGCATGTACAGCTGGTTCCAAATACAGACCGTGATATCACGAGCCAGAAGGTCACCGAAATGTGGCGAAAACGCGTTGGCAGAATCGCGGGAGTCGAAACGATTACGTTTGGCTCGAAGAATCGTGGCCCCGGTGGAAAGCCGATCGAGTTCAAGCTGCTGGCGTCTTCGGAACACATGGTCGAACTCGAGGATGCCGTCGAAGAAGCGAAGGCCAAGCTTAAAGAGTTCAAGGGAGTCTTCGATGTGTCCGACGATTCTCGTCCGGGTAAACGAGAGATCCAGCTGACTGAAAAGAAGAACGGAGTGGCTCTGGGTGTTCCTCTTGATCGAATCGCTCGCACGGTTCGCGCATCGTATTACGGCGAAGAAGTCATGCGACTGCAGCGCGGGCGGCATGAAGTGAAGCTGATGGTCCGTTATCCAGAACGAGATCGTGACGCACTCTCGGGATTCGAAGATATTCGCGTGGACAGCGGAGACGGTGTTCAGCGGCCGATTGGACAGATTGCTGACGTCAAGTTCGCTCGCGGATACTCCGAGATCAATCGCATCGACCAGAAGCGTTCCATAACTGTTTCTGCGGATATCAATGAAGAGGAGGCGAATGCGCGTGAGATCATCGCTTCACTGCAGGGGGATCCTGCCCGGGATAAAGAGCCTGCGTTTATTCCGGCACTGCTGCAAAAGTATCCCAATGTGCGAATTCGCTGGGAGGGGCAGCAGGAGCAGGATACCGAGAGTGTGAACAGTCTGATGGTTGGGTTGGGTGTTGCCATGCTCGCCACATTTGTGTTGCTCACGGTGGAATTCAACTCGTACGGTCAGCCGCTGGTTGTGATGGGAGTGATTCCGTTTGGCATCGTCGGGGCGATCTGGGGACATGCCATTATGGGGCTGCCACTCACACTGTTCAGCATGCTGGGACTGGTGGCATTGACGGGTGTGGTGGTTAACGATTCGATTGTTCTTGTCGATTTCATCAACGCCAGGGTGAAGGCGGGCCTACCGCTGGGTGAAGCAGTCGTGGAGGCCGGTCAGCGCAGGTTCCGTCCTGTACTTCTGACCTCTTTGACGACTGTTGCCGGTCTCCTGCCAATTCTTATGGAGACTTCCTTTCAGGCTCAGCTGGTGATTCCTATGGCGACCAGTCTCTGTTTTGGTCTGATGCTGTCCACGCTTCTGGTCCTTGTTCTGGTGCCCGTCTTCTACACAATCTATGGCAGACTGTTTGGGACTCATGCGGTGACCGCAGAAGTTCGCGGAGGGGAACCCGGTCACATGACTTCGGCGCCAGTCATGAATGCGGAACCGTGATCCGGATCTGCCACAGCCGTTCAACGCTGCCGTCCATTGCGATTGTTGCTGCCGTCGCCAGGCGACAGAGTGCCCTGGGCTTCACTCTGTGCTCTCTGCGGGGTGAGCCGGACTGGCAGGCTGGAATCGCGGCATTCGCAGGCATTGATTCTTCGGAACCCTGAAATTTTGCGAATCAGTTGGCGGATTGGACACGAATATTGCGTGTTCACTGTAGGGAAGCATTGTGAAGCACTTGGTCCGAGAGAAAACTCAGACATAATTGGCTTCATGAGTGGTCTGTTTTCCTGACGTCTCGCTTAAGCCCTTCGAATCGTTCCCTCATTCCGTTCGCCCGTGATTGCTTCACTTGAAAAGCTGAAACGCATCAAAGCTCGACTTTCGGGTCAGGGGCACGAAACGGCTGATGAACCATATGAGGTTGAGTGTCAGTGTGGGGAAATGATTCGTGGTAAACGTCGCCATTCGTGGATTGAATCCCGGTGTGACTCCTGCGGGCAGACACACTTTATCCTGCCTGTGAATCCATACCCCAGCACTGAGAGTGTGCCCAGCGAAGTGCTGGTTGGGCGTTTTTCGGACAGGCTCAAGGTTGTGGTGTCTGAGCTGTTTCCATCCAAACAGCCAAAGACAGCCGCTGAACGAACGGCAAAGAAACGAAAGAAGGCACGGCCTCGGGCGACCTACCTTGAGCCGGAACCTGATGTTCAGTCGGATCATGAATCAGACGACTACTCGGGCGATTTTGCTCCGGAGCCGGAGGACATGCCCGTAAAGTCCGTGGAAGCAAAGGCTCGCGCGGTACAGCTGGAGAGTACGGCAGGGACAGGAGAGCCTGTCGGGTCACCTGTCCTGTCTATGCCCTCCCTGCCAAAAATTGATGTCGTTGGAGGCCTCAAACGGGTCTTCACACCGTTTCGATTGTTGCTGATCGCAGGAGCTGTTGTCGTTTGGTTTACGGTGGGCGCGGTGATCAGCAAGCAGGAAACGCGGGCCGCTCATCAGGTTTGGCTGGACGCCGAAGAGGCGATCCAGGAACAGCTGAAATCGGAAGACATGATGAGTCTCCGAGATGTGCTGACGGAGACTCTGGCCGCAGCAGAGACTCTGGAACTCACCGACAGCGACTGGCGAACAAGGTCGAATCTGCTTGGCGAAACACACGCTGTTCTTGAATTGTCCAACCACAGTCTGCTGGATGCGTTCGCGACTGCTTATCCCGATGGTCAGTTCGATCTCACAGGAACGAAGTCGGTTGAGGCACTGGTTGGGGACGTGTTTGTGTTTGATACGTGGGTGACATGTCACGAAGACAATTATTACACGCTCGACCTGCCTCTGGCGTCCGGCAGTCACCGCGTTAATGTCTACCTTCCTTATTCGGCCATTACGGGGCTGGGTGGCAGTGATGGTCGAGCGATCTTTGCAGCTCGTATCAAACATGTGAAATCGCCGTATGCGTCTCCGTACCAGTGGCACATCCTGCTTGATCCGGAATCAGTTTACCTCTTCACGTCGGACGTGCATTGTCGGCAGGTGGGCCTGGATCCGGACAGCTATCCGGACGTAAGAGCGATTATTGACGGCCAGCGAGACTTTGTGGCGCAGTCTCCTGACTGGGCAGCCCGAGGGGACCGTGTTTCCTGGCCACAGGCCTTCGCAAACATGAAGGAGGGTCAGGAATGAGTCATGCTTCTGTGGTCTCGATTATCGCGAGCTTTCTTCTTTGCGGGGCTTCCGCATGTCAAGCGCAGGAAACCGATTCGCTTACTGTTCGCGAGATGGTCGCCCAAAAGAACGATTGGGATAAATGGGCTCAATCAAAGAAGTTGCTGAGGATTTCGGGTCGGTTTGGAGGTAGGGTCGGTCGGCAGTTGCGACTGGATCGGCTGAACGTTCAGATTCTGCCTTCACGCACAACTCTGTTGCCACTCAATCTGACGGCTGACCAGCGTCTGTCGGTGAAAGGTGTTTTGCGGAAGGAAGGGACGCGCTATTTTCTTGATGCAACGGGAGTCTCTGCCGGACCGACGGATATCGCCCGACTCGTAGCACTTGCAGCTCGCGTCGACCCACGAAAACCGTCCGAGCTGTACGAACTGGCTGACAGTTATCGAGAGCTGGCAAAGTTTTACGAGGATAAGCAGGTACAGGCTCAAATTGACGAGATGTACTCAAACGCATTCGCGCTTCAACGCAAGCTGGCACGTGGGAATGAAGACCAGCTGCTCGATTTGCTCAAGCGAGGTAAACAGCTTGAGGCTGACCCTGACCTGCTGCAGGCGATTCAGTTTGAAGCGCTGGTCACTCGCTGGAAGGCCGAGCCCAACGACAGTGGCATGTTGCAACGAATCAAGGACGCGTTGAAGGGGTGGGAAGAGCCGGCTCGGTTCAGTAGTGAATCTGCTGAGAAGCAGTTCATGAAAGAAATGATTCAGGAGTACGAGGACGCGAATGCTGCGACTCGCCAGGTTATGGAACGACGATTCTTCCGCGCTGTTCGGCTGCCGGAGATTCTCAAACAGTTGAACAAGGACGGCAGTAACGGAAACAGCATTTCCACTCAAATCAAACAGGAACTTCCGGAAGAAGAGGCCGAGATTGAACGTACTTCTTTGATGTATGTGCAATGGAGACTCAAGCAGACTCCGGAACTTTCGCGACGACAGCTGGAGGAGCTCCACCGACTCCTTCGTGAAAATGGGCGCGAGTCAGAATTCGCGTTACCGCTCGAAACATGGCTCCGAGCCCAGGCTGAACGGCTGAAGCAGGACACGCTGAATAATCTGCTTTTGCTGTCTGAGGAATTCCTGTTTGCCTTCGATCGGTGGAAGAATCCTCGTCACAAAGATCGAGCTGTCGAGCTCCTCAAGACAGCATGGTCCAAAGCAGATCTGTCTGCTCCGGAAGTTGCTGAGGGGATTCTTGTCCAACTGAAGCAACTGGGGCATCAGCGTCTGAAGGATCGCTGGCTGACCACCGATGCAATCAGCAGCCTGCCACGAAATGACGTGGATCTCGCGATGAGGGAGGGACGCGTTGTGGCCGGAATGACGGCCAAACAGATCACCAATACGCTTGGCGAGCCTTCCCGCAGAATGCGAATCATCTCCGCACGCGGCGTTCATGAAGTTTGGGTTTTTCGGGAAGCTGGTTCGACGGCCGTGACCGTTCATCTTGAGCGAGAACGGCATCGCAAAGAGCTGAAGGCGCGACTCGTAACGACGACGACTCAGTAGCCGTCCAATGCGCAGGACATTCAAATCGGCTCTCCATTCGATTGTGGACTATGTCTTTCCATGGGAGTGCATTTTCTGCCAAACGAGGTGCCGGCCGGACGACGTACAGTCTCGTCCTGTTTGCTGTTCCTGCCATGATCTGTTGGTTCCGTCACTGCCGTCTTCGTGTCCCCGCTGCGGTGCCAGCGTTGGTCCGCATACAGACACGTCACAGGGCTGTATCCACTGTCGTGGCCGTCGGCTGCACTTTGATTCAGTCACGTGCCTGAGCATGTATGACGAAGAGCTCAGAAAGGCTGTTCTGCAGGCAAAGTGGTCCTGGTCGTCATCATCAATTTCTGTCCTTGCGCAGTTGATGGCATTAGCGCGTGCAGAGCAGCTGACCCGCGTTGAGGCTGACCTCGTCGTCCCCATCCCTCAGGCATGGGATCGCAGATTGATGCGCCACTACAATCCGGCAGAGGTTATCGCACACGTGCTGGGGCGGTCGCTGGGCGTTCGTGTGGCTCGCAATCTTCTCAGACGAAAAAGACGAGTGAGTCTGCAGAAACGGGTATCGCTGCAGCGAAGATTTGCCAATCAAAAAGACTCGTTTCGAGTGAGGCGTGCTGCGACGGCCAAAGGAAAGCGAATCCTGCTCGTCGATGACGTTTTGACAACCGGTGCAACCTGTAGTGAAGCGTCGCACGCTTTGAAGCAGGCAGGAGCCGCGGCATGCACGGTTGCTGTCCTCGGAAGAGTTCTTGGGACGCGTTAGTCAAGACAGCGACAAGTCTCGGGCAGCCCAGGTTCCTTCCCGAGACTGGTAGACGCCTGCATCATTTGCTGCATCTTGAGTTTTGCATTCCTGATGCGGCCAATCACTTTGCCCTGTGGCTTTGGTGCAGGTGGACCTTCGCCGGCTCGCCGTGTTCAGGTGTAGACGAACTGGACCGCGCAATAGAATACAGTCAGAAGGCGTGGCATAATGGAAGTCCGGCAGGGAGGACAGAGTTGCAGAGAATTCGCACAGACGTCCACCGCTGTGCGAGTTGCTGACATCGAGTGAACTCGGAGTTGTTTTCTACTGAATCCCACCGATTCTAATGCTTTCGAAGCTACTTCAAACCGCGATTGGGCTGTCTTGCTCTGCTCTGGTGGGGTGTCCGCCGCTTCAGGCTGCTGGACCTCCGGAATTTGCTGCCCAAATCCGTCCGTTGCTGGCCGCACATTGTTTTGAATGCCATGGCCCAGATTCCGCGACGCGCAAAGCACAGTTAAGACTTGATCAGAAGAATCTGAGTAACGGTTCCGGGCTGAAAGATGTTGTAGATACGGCGGATCCTTCCCGGAGCAGACTGCTTCAGCGAGTACTATCCACCGATCCGGAAACCCGGATGCCGCCACCCGGAAGAGAGCGGCTTAGCGGCAGCGAGATTGAAATACTGCAGCAATGGGTCAGAAATGGCGCTGTGACCGGTAAGCATTGGGCGTTTGTGGCTCCGCAGCCTCCCGAGGTTCCGGAAGTTCGTGATACATCCTGGCCATTGAATCCCATTGACAACTTTATTCTGGCACCGCTCGAACGCCGGAATATTCGTCCATCACCACCCGCTGATCGTCGAACGCTGCTGCGGCGCGCCAGTCTTGACATTGTGGGATTACCCCCCGCTTTGGACCAACAACAACGGTTTGAAGGAGGTCAAGCCTGGAGTGAGTTGATTCGTCAGTTGCTGGAGTCGCCGCACCACGGCGAACGACTCGCTCAGAACTGGCTGGATCTCGCGCGGTATGCTGACACGTCGGGCCACGCAGCCGACCGACCTCGGACAATGTGGCTGTATCGGGACTGGGTGATCGATGCATTCAACCGAAACATGCCGTTCGATGAATTCACCGTTGAACAGCTGGCAGGTGACATGCTGCCGAATCCCTCGGATGACCAGAAAATTGCAACCGGATTCCATCGCAACTCCATTCAGGCGCTCGGCAACAATCCCCGGAAAGAAGAGTTTCGGCTGAAGGGAATTGTTGATCGACTTGATACAACCGGCCGGACATGGCTGGGACTGACTATTGGATGCGCAGAATGTCACGACCACAAATATGATCCAGTCAGCCAACGCGAGTACTATGAACTGTTTGCTGTCTTCAACAACGTGCCCCATGAAGGGGAACGGTTTGATGTACATGGCCCTCGGATACAGGTGTTGCCGAAGAACATTCGGGACCGCATTCGACTGCTGCAAAAACAGGTTGAAATACTTCGTGTGGCAGATGTAACTCCGCCACCGGACGAGAGTGGCTTTGAGGAATGGTGCAAACAGCCACAGCTCATGGCAGCCAAACAGCGAGGCGTGTTCGCTATGCAGGTTTCCGGAGCCGTTCCGCGAGCAATCATTCGAGGAAGAGACAACAACCTGACTTCGATCGAGACGCTCGTTCATAGAGCTGGCCCGGCACGCACGATACCTTCGCTAAAGTTTGATGGTGAGACGTTGCTCGCGATTCCTAATGATGATGTCCCCGACATCAAGGCCTCCTTCTCGGCTGCCATGTGGATTCGCACTGAGAGCAAAGTTGCTGATCTTGTCGGACAGTATGACTGGAAGTCAGGGAAACGGTCATTTGTCTTTGGAATCGGGGGGCAGGCTGACCCACAGAGCCGTGCCGGTCGACTTTCGCTTTGGGTTTCTGAGCGTCCCAATCCGTTTCGCGGAGTTGTTGCCTATGGAAGCATTCCGATCGACGATGGCATGTGGCACCACGTAGCCGTGGTTGTGAAAGCGGGACGATCAGTGCAGTTTTATGTGGATGGTCAACTGGATGGCGGGGCGGCCGTAACCGGTCCGGTTCCCGAGACAGTGGCCGTGCCCAGTCTGCCGCTGGCGATCGGTGCCGGCTTTGACAATTCCTACCAGCCCAATGGATTTCATTTTGAGGGAGAACTGGCAGACCTAAGACTTGTTGATCGACCGCTCAGTCCACGTCAGCTGGGATTCCTGACACGGCAGCAGCGTAAGGCATTTGACTCCGGAACCGCCTCTCAGCTCTTCACTGTCTATAAAGAAATTGTCGAAAGTTTGCCTGACAG
>MDSW01113857.1_pt1 | contig 10007 bp, 7 predicted proteins | sample 811171 | NCBI WGS metagenome assembly MDSW01 (sample SAMN05326641, study PRJNA326480) | marine metagenome | isolation source: seawater | place: Atlantic Ocean: North West | collected 2012
AATTTCTTTCGCTTTTGATAATAAATTACTATTATTTTTACTTAACGAGGCTTCTTGAAATTCAGCACACAATTTCGTTGCTACATTCGCTGTTACTGATATACACCCAACACCTCCCCTTGAGTTAAATTCTAACGCTGTACCGTCTTCTCCAGAGAGTTGGATAAAGTCAGGTCCCATTTTTTTCCTTTGTAAATCTACTCTGTTTAAATCTCCTGTAGCATCTTTTACGCCAACAATATTTTTTAACTCAAACAATCTTGCCATTGTATCTACACTCATATCTACAACTGATCTTGGTGGTATATTATAAATGATGATAGGCAATGAAGTTTCATCGTTAATTGCTTTAAAATGTTGATATAATCCTTCTTGAGTAGGTTTGTTGTAATAAGGAGTAACAACTAACGCTGCATCGGCACCAATTTTTTCTGCATATTTTGTTAAAGAAATTGCTTCATCTGTTGAGTTTGAGCCAGTACCAGCAATAATTGGAATTTTGCCTTTTGATTCCTTTACGCATAATTCTATTACTCTTTCATGTTCTTTATGATCTAAGGTAGGTGATTCACCAGTGGTACCAGCAGGAACTATTCCACATGTACCATTCTTCAAATGGTGGTGAATCAAAGAAATATAACAATCTTCGTCAAGTTTGTTATTCTTGAAAGGCGTTATTAAAGCTACAATTGATCCTTTGAACATAAATCTTTATAACATAGTTTAAAATTATAAATCATCATAAGATTATGAGGAAATTAATCAAACTTAAAGTAGTATTTTTAGTTGTTTTTGCTGTATTTACATCACAATCAATTGCTGACAATTCTATCTTACCTAAATCAAAACCTAAAGTTGATCAAGAAGCAAAAATAAAAACGGCTAAAAAAAAAGAAATATATCCACAAAAAAAACCTAAATCTAAAACAGAAATTAAAACTACAGAAGAGAAAACCAAAGAGGTAGCAGAAGTAAAAGAAGAAGAAAAAATAGACTCTTTTATTTATCCCCAAAAAAAACCTATTGTTGTTAAAGTTGAAAAAAAAGTTGATAAAATTATTGTAAAATCAGAAATACTTTCAAAAAGAGATTTTAAAATAGCAATAGCAACCTTTGAGGCTATTGATAAAAAACAATGGAAAAAAGCATTAAAATTATCACAAAAATCAAGAGATAGAACATTATACAATTTAGTAAACTACCTATACTTAAAAAAATCTTCGAATGGAGCAACATTTTCTGATTATTTGACCTTTATATCTAATAATAAAGATTACCCAAGAATTAACAGACTTAGATATCTTGCAGAGCATAAAATTAATTTAAAATCACATTCGCCAAGATCAATTTTAAAATGGTTTTCTGAAAAACCTCCATTAAGTGAGTTTGGTAAAATTAAACTTGGTGAAACTTATTTAATTCAAGGAAACATCGATGAAGGCTCAAAACTAATTAAAGAAGGATGGATAAAAGCTAAACTATCAAAAAATGATTTAAGATATTTAAGAAAAAAATACAAAAAAATTATTACAGTAGAAGATAATATTAAAAGAGCTGACTGGCATGCCTGGGAAGGTAAACACTGGGATGTTCAGAGAATGTTAAGATATTTACCAAAGGATGAAACTCTCCTGTATAGAGCAAGGCAACTATTAATGAGCCGCTCATATGGAGTTGACGCTGCTATATCAAAAGTTCCAAGCAAGTATAAAAGGAATATAGGTTTACAATATGATAGACTCAAATGGAGAAGAAAAAGAGGGAGAGTTGACTCATCGCTTGAAATTTTATTCTCTGTACCGAGAGATTCTAATAAATTAGTAAGACCTGACCTGTGGTGGAAAGAAAGAGCTATATTAACAAGGTCGTTAATTTATAAAAAAAAATATCCAACTGCTTATAAAACAAGTAGCAATCATTCTTTATCAGAAGGTCCAGAATATGCAGAAGCAGAATGGCTTTCTGGATGGATAGCTCTTACTTTTTTAAATGATCCTAACTTAGCATTGCAACATTTTAAAAATTTTTATGAAAATGTTGGTTATCCAATTAGTTTATCTAGAGGAGCTTATTGGCTAGGCAGATCTTACAAAGAAATAAATAATGAGAAAAAATCATATGAATGGTTTGATATAGCATCAAAATTTCCAAATACTTATTACGGTCAACTTGCTTTTTTAGAAATAAAACCTAATGATGACTTTAAAATAGAAACACAAAAAAAAGTTTCTGAAAAGTATATAAAGGAATTTAATAAAAATAATCTTATAAAAACTGTTAAATTATTAAAAGAACTCGATAAGACTAAATACACAAAAGATTTTATAAAACATTTGGCTTTATTAGATATAGAAAAAGGTAGCGAAATATTAGCTGGAAAACTTGCGGTAAGCATTGGAAGATATGATTACGCAATACAAATAGCTAAGCAAGCCTCATATGAAAAAAGATTTTTTAATGATATAAATTATCCAATTATAAATACACCGCGTGTTGTAAATCGAAAGAATATGCCGAAACAAGAACTTGTTCTTGCAGTCATAAGGCAAGAAAGCGAATTTGATATTAAAGCAAATAGTTATGTTGGCGCTAAAGGTCTAATGCAATTAATGACTTATACTGCAAAACTTGTAGCTAAACAGGCTAAACTTCCATATTCAAAAAGTAGATTAACGACAGATCCAAATTATAATATGCAGCTAGGATCTCATTACTTAGCTGGACTGTTAGAGGAATATGAAGGCTCATACCCATTTGCTTTAGCTGCTTATAATGCTGGTCCTAAAAGAGTTAAATATTGGAAAAAAATTAATGGAAATCCACAAAAAGGTAAAATTAGTTATGTTGATTGGATTGAATTAATAAAGTTTAAAGAAACTAGAAATTATGTTCAAAGAGTTTTGGAAAATGTTAATGTTTATAAATACTTAAATACTGGTAAACCTATTAAACTACATAATTTTTTTGAAGACAAGCCTCACTACTAATTAAGAATTAGTTTTATTCAAATTTTGAAGGCACAAATTGAGAATCAGCTCGTTCCATAAATAAGCGCCACAATCCTCTTTGTTATTTAAAAATTTTTGATATTTGTCATCAAAAAATTTTTTGTTAATTAAGATACTAGAATCAATAAGATTTTTTATTAAATCAACATCTCTTAAAATTATATCTATAGGGAAAGCAAAGCCATGTTTTTTTCTTTTTAAAATATTTTTAGGAATAATATTTTTAAAAGTATTTTTTAAAAAAGATTTTTTATTAAAAAAACTATACAAATGTTTAGTTTTTTGATCTAATGAAAAGTTAATTATCGATTTACTTAAAAATGGAGATCTGCTTTCGATAGAATTGAACATACTAGCTTGATCAACTTTTTTTAAAACCATAGGAAGATAGAATTTAAAATAGTAAAGTTGACTATTTTTCATATAATCTGCACTATTAATAAATAAATAATCAGAATCAGAAAAAATTTCATTTTCGCTAGTATTATCATTAAATAGTTTGCCTATATCATCACTAGAAAGACAACACATCCAGCTAGGTAATAAATATTTATAGTCTAGATGAATTGAATTAAAAAATTTCCTTAACCTAGTAGATAAACTCAAGTAGTCATTTGATATTTTTAAGCTGTTTGTAATTTTTTTAATAATATTAATAAAAATACTAGGCATTATTTTCTTAATAAAGTGAGCCAAAAAAAATGCATCAAAAGTAATATATCCAAAAAAAGTTTCATCTCCTCCATCACCACCAATTACAACATTTGAGTGTGAGCGTATTTTTTGACATAAAATAAATGTTGGAAGAATAGAGCTGTCCCCTATTGGATCGGAGATTAATTTAGATATCTTTAAAAAATTTTTTTTAAGATCATCGGTACTTGAATAAAATATTTCTTTGTCAATATTTTCATCGATTTTATTAACATAGCGGGATTCGTCATAAGTTTTGTTGTCAAAACCTAAAGTAAACGAAGATAATGATTGTTTAAAATTTAAAAGATTTTTCATTATAATGTATGAATCTATTCCGGAGCTTAATGACAAAGCCGGAGATTTGTCTGCAGTTGTATGACTTTTAACTATTTTATTAAATTTTTCATTAAATTCTTCTTTTATTAATTTGTTAAAAAACAAATTGTAATCAGGACCAGATTTTAAATCCCAGTATTTTTTCTTGTTGAATTCTAATGTTTTTGCATTAATTGTTATATTTTCGCCCGGGTGAACCTGAAAAACGTTTTTAAATATAGTACCAAATGATGGAACATGAGAATAAGCAAAATATTTTTTAAGATTTTCCTTTGATAGTTCACGTGAAATGTTCTTGTCTAATAATATTCCATCTAATTGACTTGAAAAAATATAATATTCTTTAGTCTTAGAATAATATAAAGGTTTTTGACCCACGTAATCTCGTGAAAGAATTGTTTCTTTTTTTTCTTGGTCGTAAATAGCAATAGCCCACATACCATCAAAATAATTAAATGTTTTCATTCCAAAATATTCAAAAGAATTAGCAACAACTTCGGTATCAGAGTTAGTGGTGAAAGATACTTTTTTTGAAACTAAATATTTCTTTAACTCTTTAAAATTATAAATACATCCATTAAAAACTGTCACAAATCTCTTGTTATTAGAAAACATTGGTTGATTACCATTTTGTTTGTCGATAATTGATAATCTATTGTTTCCTATTGATGTGAGGTTATCATCGCTTACGAAAAAACTTTGCTGGTCTGGGCCTCTATATATTTGCTTTTTTGAAATTTCTTTAATTAATTCCAGATTCGCTTTTCCTATTGTCCCAAATATTGCGCACATTTAAATTATAGTATATTAATGATTTCTAATGAATTATACAGTAATAGTTCCTTTTTATAATGAAGAAAAAAATATTTCATCATTTAATATTGGTTTAATAAATAACTTAAAAAAAAATTCTAATAATAATAGAAGTTTTGAAATAATTTATATCGATGACGGCTCAAAAGATAATACTTTTGATGAACTAAAAAAATTGAAAGCCAATATTTTTGAAACTACAGTAATCAAACATCGAGCAAATTTATCTCAATCTGCAGCACTCAATACAGGTATTAGTCATTCCAAAAATGAAAATTTAATAATAATGGATGGAGATTTGCAAAATGACCCTGACGATCTTTCAAATATGATTATAGAATATGAAAAAGGAACTGATATGGTTATTGGTTGGAGAAAAAATAGAAAAGATAATTTTTTAACTAGAACTATACCTAGTGTTATTGCAAATTTTATTGTTCGCGTTTTTTCTAAATCAAAAATTCATGATCATGGTTGTGCTTTTAAAATTTTAAAAAAAGAAACTATAGATGATCTAACAGACTGGGGTGATTTTCATAGGCTGCTGGCTGCTAGATTGGCAAATAACGGTTATGAAGTTAAAGAAATTGTAGTTAAACATAATAACAGAATACATGGAAAATCCAATTATGGTTTTGGTAGAATTTTAAAAGTCCTAATTGATTTACTTTACTTAAAATTTTTTAAAAACTATAAACGTCAATCTATATATTTTTTTGGTCTATTTAGTTTTTTCTCATTTTTTTTATCTATAATATTTTTTGTATATATGCTTGTCCTAAAATATAATTATGACACATCATTTATACAGACCCCACTTCCTTTATTAATTATTTTCTTGATCATGATTGGATTAATATTTCTCTTTATCGGAATTTTAGCTCAGTTAATTATTAATCAGGGTAACAAAAGCATAGGTAAATACAATAATATAAAAGAAAAAATAATTTTAAATAAGAAATAATATTTATTTATAATAATCTTCGTACCAATTAATCAAATTATTAACTCCGTCGCTAAGGCTAGTATTTGTTATGTGGCCGAATGCCTTTTTTTCTCTATAAATATTAGATTTTGTAAAAGTAAGATCCCCAAGTTGTTTTTTTATAAATTTTTTTTTACATTTCGTTTTCAATTTTTTCTCTATTGTTGTTATAAGTTTCATTAAAGATATTGATTTAGGATTTCCTATATTATAAACATCGCAAATATTAGTATTTTTTTTACTAAATTTATTTATTATTTTAGATAAATTTAACACCACGTCGTCTATATACGTAAAACTTCTATGATGCTTACCAAAGTTATAAATATTTATCCTTTGCTTCAATTTAATTTTTTTTAAAAATTTAAAATAAAACATATCTGGTCTACCCCATGGTCCATAGACAGAAAAAAAACGAACACCAATAAAATTAATTTTATAAATATGATTATAAACTTTTGAAATTAATTCCATTGTTAGTTTTGATGCTGAATAGATAGATATAGGATTATTTTGAATTATTGACGAAATTGATTTTCTAGAACCTTTTTCACCATATATAGATGAACTGCTTGCATAAATTATTAATGTGTTTTTTGACTTTTTTTTAAAAAGCTCAAGAAGATTTATAAAAGTAGTAATATTATTTTCTACATAAGTTATTGGATTAATTATCGAATATCTTACTCCAGCTTGTCCGGCTAAATGAATAACAATTTTTATCTTTTTCTTATATTTATTAATTATTTTTGAAAGTTTTTTTTTATTTTTTAAATCTATTTTATAGAATTCAAAGTTTGGATATTTTTTAAGTATTTTTAATCTATCTATCTTAATTTTTTTGCTATAATAATTGTTGATATTGTCTATCCCTATTACATTTTTTTGTTTTTTTAATAAAAATAAGCTTAAATGAAAACCAATAAATCCAGCTGATCCAGTAACTAAGTACATAAATATTGATGTTATTATATAATATTTGGTAATTTCTGATACATTAAGTAGTTCATTTAAATTATCAACTGTTTATGTTCAATTATATTAAAAAAAAAAATAAACAAGAATTAACAGTAGTATTGTCGTTATTTGCTATCTTTCTTCTTATAAGTGTTATTGCTTTTGATGATTTTGGTATTTCGGTAGATGAATGGGAACTTAGAATTCTTGGGTTTTCAAATTTAAAATACATAATAAGCTTATTTTCATTAAGTAAAGCAAATGAGCTTAATAACATAATGCAAATTCCTGAACTTTCAGATTATTTAGGTACGCACGGTGCAATTTTTGCTCTACCAATGTCTTTTATTGAATACATATTTAATATCAAAGATAGTCAAACATATTTCTTTTTGAGACATTATATTAATCATGTAGTTTTTTTATTTGGAAGTTTTTATTTTTATTTATTAGTTAAACAAAGATTTAATAACTGGATATATGGAGTTCTAGCGGCTCTTTTTTTGATTCTATCACCAAGAATTTTTGCTGAAAGCTTTTATAATCATAAAGATATTATTTTTTTATCATTTTTTATAATTAATTTATATTATGGTATAAAATTTTATAAAAAAAATAGCTTAATAAATGCTTCTTTTTTTGCTTTAACAACAGCTCTATCGATAGACATTAGAATAATGGGTATCATCATCATTCCCGCTATAATTGTTCCATTAATAATAAAAAATCGAAAAAAAATCGAAAAAATTCTCTCTTCATTAACGTTATATTTTTTATTATTAATTTTATTCACTATATTATTTTGGCCCTATCTTTGGGATAATCCCTTAATAAATTTTATAAAAGTTTTTCAAAAGTTAAGCTCCTTTCCCCACGAGGGTTACAATTTTTACATGGGTAAATATATTTTGGCGTCATATTCTCCTTGGCATTATATCCCTGTCTGGATGATGATCACGACACCTCCGCTATATATCTTCTTGTTTTTTTCCGGCTTAACTCATTTTATTATTGATGTTTCTAAAAATAAAAATTCCAATAATATTTGGAATAATGATTTATTAAATGAAGATATAATTTATTTATTATTATTATTTATTCCTATCATTATAGTAATTACGTTAAATTCAACTTTATATAATGGATGGAGACATTTATATTTTATATATCCGTGTTTTCTAATATTCGCAGTGAGGGGTGTGTACTATCTGAGATTAATATTTTTTAATAAAAAGAAATGGTTTATTGAAATATTAACAATAATTTTGTTAGCACAGATATCTGTAGATATGATTAAAAATCATCCATTCCAAAATGTGTATTTTAATTTTTTAGCAGGAAATAATGTAGAAAAAAAATTTGAAATTGATTATTGGGGTTTAAGCAATAAGCAAGCATTTGAATATATACTTGAAAATGAAAAAGGAAAAAAAATTAATATCGGTAGCGCTGGGCCGATATCTCTAGAAAATAGTAAAAAGATTTTAACCAAACAAGATAGAGATCGAATTAATATTACTGAAAATAATAAAGCTGATTATATAATAGATAATTATATAAATTGGCATGGAAAATATAAAAAGAAAAGATACGAAATACCTTCTAATTTTAAAATTTCTGATGAAATTACAGTTGGTAAAATCAGAATACTTACAATATATAAAAAGAATAATTAATGAAATTAAGAAATATTTTATTCGGTAATTACAGAGAAAAAATCCTTAGTAATGTTATATGTCAAGAAATACAAAAATTAAATAATATTAAAAAAAAGAGAAAGATTAAAATTATTGATTATGGTTCTGGATATAATCCAATAGTGATTAAAAATGTTATCAAATCCTTAAAATTAAAATATAAAAAGACTACATTTGAAGCACATTGTTATGATTATTATTCAAAACAACAAATTAAAAAATTAAATGTTGAAAAAAACATCAAATTTTTTCATATAAATAAATTAAATAAAATAAAATTATCAAAATTTGACTTTTGCCTACTTTTGGATGTGCTTCATCATATTGGAATAAATGAAAGTAAAACTTATCTAATCACAAAAAAGCTGAAAAAAATATCAAAATTCATTATAGTTAAAGATCATTTCCAATACGGCTTTTTTTCCAACTTTGTTCTTATTATAATGGATATTTTCGGAAATTATTCTGATAATGTAAAAATACCAAGTGTTTATTTTTCTATAACAACATATGAAGATTTTATTTTTAAACTAAAAATGAATGAGATAAAAAGAATTTGTGATAAAAGCTATTATAAGTGGTTTTGGATTTATTTTAATAGCAAAAAATTACAATTTGTATCTATCCTTAAATGAAATGAATAAAAAAAGTACAATTAAAGAGTTTGGTGACCAATTTAAGTATCACAATAAAATTGATGATTATTGGGGAAGTGCTGACATGTTAAAAGATATAGTAAATCCTTTTGATTTAAAATTAATCAAAGATAAAATTATTTGTGAAGTAGGAATAGGATCTGGGCGTATAATTAAAAGTTTATCAAAATTTTATCCAAAAAAAATTTATGCCATTGAACCATCAGAATCTATAAATGTTGCAAAAAAAAATAATGAAAATTCAAATATTGAAATTATTTATCAAAATTTACCTGGTCAAAATATAAAATATCAAAATGAATTTGATTATGTATTTTCGTTAGGTGTAATACATCATATTCCGGAAGCTGATGTAGTATGCAAAAATATATTTAAATCTTTAAAAACAAATGGAAAATTTATTATTTGGTTATATGGCAAGGAAGGCAATGAATTATATTTAATAATTTTTAACAATTTAAGAAAGGTCACTAAATTCCTACCAGATAAATTATTAAATTTAATTTCATTCTTTTTAAATATTTTTTTATCCGTATATATTTTTTTATGTAATTATATCAATCTTCCTCTTAAAAAATATATGATCAATGTATTAAAAAAATGTTCTTTTGAAAAAAGAAAATATATAATTTTTGATCAATTAAATCCCTCTTACTCAAAATATTATTTAAAGAATGAGGTTCATTCACTCTTGCGTGATGCTGGTTTTAAAAATATAGAAATAATAAACAGACACGGTTACAGTTGGACGGCCATAGCGGAAAAAATTAACTAAATTATAAATGGCGGAGAGGGAGGGATTCGAACCCTCGGTACATGTTTCCACGTACGGTCATTTAGCAAACGACTGGTTTAAACC
>MDSW01195968.1_pt1 | contig 10007 bp, 8 predicted proteins | sample 811171 | NCBI WGS metagenome assembly MDSW01 (sample SAMN05326641, study PRJNA326480) | marine metagenome | isolation source: seawater | place: Atlantic Ocean: North West | collected 2012
ATCTGCATCTTCTGCTGATAAGATGTCAAAGATGAGTATCGCAAAAGGAAAGAAATCTGAAGCTATAGTATTTGCTAAAAAGGCAGTTGAGGCAGAAGAAGATCCAAATACAAAAGCAAAATATTATTTGGCATTAGCAGATGCCTTTCGTTCCGCTGGATCTTATTCTTTGGCAAGAGGTGCAGTTTATAATGCTTTAGAATTAAGAAGTGGTTGGGGTGAAGCATATATAAATCTAGGAAATATATATGTAGCTGGAGCTAAAAGTTGTGAAACCGATTTTGAAACTCAAACAGTTTATTGGGTAGCAGTTGATGCTTTTAGGCAAGCTTTGTTAGATCTTGAAACAAAAGACAGAGCATCTAAAAGTATTAATACTTATTCAAAATATTTTCCAACAAAAGAAAGTTGTTTTTTTAATGGTGTAACACCTGATAAAGAGTATACTGTAGGTTGTTGGATAGATAAAAAAACTGTTGCACGTACTAGTGACTAAACCTAAAATATGCGATTCCTCTTTTTTTTAAGTGTTGCTCTTCTTTCATGTTCTAATGATCCTCAAGCAGTCAAAGAGTTTGTTGAAACAGGACAGAATCTTCCAATTGAGAAAATTAAAGAAGCTGAAATGTTACATACTGAGAATGGGGTATTAAAGGTAAAAATAGTTGCTAATACTATAAAGAGGTTTAAAGATATTCACCCACAATTAGTTTTTTCCAACGGAGTTGAGGTTGCTTTTTATAATGATACAGGATTAGTAAAATCTGTCCTAAAAGCACTAAATGCTAGTATTGATGAGTTTAATAATATAATGGTTGCTTCGAATAATGTTGTTTTGACATCTTCAGAAGCAAAAAAATTAGAGACAGAGGAATTGATCTGGGATCAAAATAAAAATAAAATTTATACAGATAAGAGAGTGATTATTACAACTGCAACAGAAGTGATTGAAGGAGATGGTTTTAATTCAAATCCTGATTTTTCTCAGTATTCAATTTCAAAAATTAATGGGACCTTTAATTTTAAGACTACAAATGATTAATCTTTAGTATATTTACACTATGTTTCTTTCTACGGCTCTTATTTCACTATTATTTTCGGCGTTCTTTTCAGGTATTGAAATTGCTTTTGTTTCAGCGAATAAATTGCAATTGGAACTAGACAAGAGTAAAGAAAAATTTTCGTCAAAAATGATCGCTTTTTTTAGTAAAAATGAATCAGATTTTATTACAACCATGCTGGTTGGAAATAATATTGCTTTGGTAGTTTATGGGATTGTTATGACACAGATACTTACTCCAAAATTAGAATTATTCCTTAGTTCTGATTTTCTCTTATTATTGATGCAAACAGTTATTGCAACATTTGTAGTTTTAGTAACAGCAGAGTTTTTGCCAAAAGCAATTTTTAGAATCTTTCCAAATCAGATTCTAAATATTTTCTCAATACCTATTTGCGTATTATTTATTTTTTTGAGGCCTGCGGCTATTTTGATGTTAAAGATAGCAAATTTTGTTTTAAAATATTTGTTAAAGCAAGATATTGCTCAAGACAAACAAGTATTTGGTAAAACAGATTTAGATGATTTTTTAAGTAATGTAAGACCTTCTGAAGATATAGAGGATGCTCGTGTTGAAGTAGAGATGCTCCAAAATGCATTAGATTTATCTGAAAAGAGGGTAAGGGAGTGTATGATTCCAAGAACTGAGATTATTGCGATTGATATTTTATCATCACTTGAGGAGGTTAATGCAAAATTTATTGAAACTAAATTATCTAAACTCTTGGTTTTTAAGGGTAATATTGATAAAGTTATTGGATACATTCATTCATATGATTTGTTTAAGAACCCTAAAAATTTAAAGTCAATCCTATTGCCTTTACCTTTTGTTCCAGAGAGTATGAAGGCAATGGAATTATTAAATCAATTTATTGACAGTAATAAGGGTGTTGCAGTAGTTTTGGATGAGTTTGGAGGAACAGCAGGAATGATTACAATTGAAGATGTTACTGAGGAAATTGTTGGAGAAATCGTAGATGAACATGATATTGATGAGTTAGATTCTCAGCAAATAAATGGAACAACATTTGTTTTGCCTGGAAGAAGTTATGTTGAGGATATTAATAGAAAGTATAATTTAGCATTACCTGAGTCAGATGAGTATGAAACTATTTCAGGTTTATTGTTAGATTACTTAGAAAAGATTCCTGAACAAGGTGATGTAATAGAGTTTAAAGATTATCATTTTACTATCATAAATGTCAATGAAACAACAATACAAAAAGTAGAATTAAGTTGTTTACACTAGATAGTTATTAGTTTTATATTCGGATTTTTATATCTAAAATAACAGTTGTATATTCGCAAACTTTAATAAAATCAAAATAACAGATGGCAACACTTCAAAATATTAGAAATAAATCAGGTTTATTATTGGCTGTTATTGGTATAGCAATGCTTGCATTTATTTTAGGAGATTTATTAAAATCTACTAACTCTGGAGGAGGTAATAGTATGATTGTTGGAGAAGTACTTGGGGAGAATATTTTAATACAAAAATTTCAGAGTAAGGTAGATGATGGTATTGAAAATTGGAAAATTCAGAATCAGGGATCTGTTTTGAATCAATCCACAACGGCACAGATTAGAGATCAAATTTGGAATCAGTATATAAAGGATTTAGTAATGGACAAAGAGTTTCAAGAATTAGGAATTACTGTTTCTGATGATGAATTTTTTGAATTATTACAAGGGATGAATGTTCATCCTGAGATTAGTAAAGTTGCATCTTTTCAAAATCCTGAAACAGGACAGTTTGACAGAACAAGAGTGCTTAGTTATTTAAAGCAGATTGATCAAGATCAAACTGGTGATGCTCGTACTAGATGGTTAGGGTTTCAAGAATATTTAATAGGGTTAATTAAAACTTCAAAATATAATTCATTATTATCTAAAGCGATGTTTACTACTAATGAAGAAGCTAGAATTGAACTTAATTCAATTAATAAATTTGTAAGATTTGATTATGTGGCTATTCCATTTTCTTCAGTTGATGATGAAATTCAAATTACAGATGACGAATTAGAAAAATACTATTCTAAGCATAAGTTTAAATATGAACAAGAAGCTTCTAAAGATGTAGATTTTGTTGTTTATTCAGTAGTTCCTTCATTAGAAGATGATGTTAAAACAAAAGCCGAGATTTCTGATCTTATTGCTGATTTTGAAAGCGAAGATGATTATATTTTAATGGCAAGAAGAAATTCTGACAACACTAATTCAAGATTTGTATACTCTACCGAGGATGGTTTGCAAGATGATTCTAAATGGAAGGAGCTATATAATTCTAAAAAAGGAACTGTGATTGGGCCTTATTTAAGTAGTCAAGGTGTTTACAGGATTGCTAAACTTGCAGAGCTTGAGTATCGTCCTGACTCAGTGGAAGCAAGACATATCTTAATCAATCCAACTCAAACAATGAGTTTAGATTCAGTTAACAAAAAAATAGATGATTTAAAATTGGCTATTGAGGGTGGTGCTGATTTCGGCGTTCTTGCTAAGAAAAATTCTGAGGACCAAGGCTCAGCAATTAAAGGTGGTGATTTAGGTTGGTTTTCTGAAGGACAAATGGTTGATGAATTTAATGAAGTTTGCTTTACCTCTAAAACAGGAGATTTGTCAATAGTTCAAACACAGTTTGGAGTTCACTTAATTGAAGTTACCAATAAAAGTAAGGCAGTTAAGAAAATAAAGGTTGCATATATAGATAGAAAGGTTGAGCCAAGTACGGAAACTTATAACTTCTACTATAGTAAGGCAGCTCAGTTTGCGGGAATGCTTCTTAATGAAGGAACTCCTTTTGACACATTAATTGCAATTAATAATTTGGTAAAAAGAACTGACAAAAAGGTAGGCTCTAATAAACAGAATATATCTGGCCTTGCTAATTCAAGAGAGATGGTAAGATGGATGCATAATGCTGAAGTTAATTCAGTTTCTGAAGTTTTTCAGTTTGATAATTCATATGTTGTTGCCTATATAACAGATGAGTATTTTCAGGGCGTTGCCGAATTAGAACAGATTAAAGAACAAATTACAGCTTTGATAATAAAAGAAAAAAAAGCATTAAAAATATTAGAGGGGATTGTAGTTTCTGATTTAGTATCAATTGCTAGTGCTAATTCAACTAAAGTTGTGAATGATCAAAAAGCTACATTCTCAAATTTAAGCATAGAGGGGATTGGTTTTGAACCAGAATTAGTTGGTAGCCTTTTTGCCAATAAGCTAGATAGTGTTTCATCTCCTATTATAGGAAGAAATGCAGTTTATGTAGTTCAAGTGGTTTCTATTGATGAGTCAGTTTCAAATGAAGATTTTATTACCCAAAAGTTAAATATGCAAAAACAAGCGATTTCTTATGTAAATAATGCTTCGTACAATGCATTAAAAGAGGCGGCTAATCTTAAAGATTATAGAGTAGATTTTTATTAAGAAGAATAATCTAAAAATGTTAGAGAGTTTTTATCTTAATATTTGTAAACGGTAAGAGTCTAGATTGAGAAAGATAAAAAGCAAGATTGTAAAACCAACTAAAGAAGATCCTCCATAGCTAATAAATGGTAAAGGTATTCCAATAACAGGAAGCAGCCCAATTGTCATTCCTACATTAATACAAAAATGTATAAACAGTATCGTGGAAACACTATAGCCGTAAATTCTACTAAAATTTGATCGTTGTCTTTCGGCTAAAAAAAGGATGCGCAATAGTAAACCGACATATAAAATCATAAAAAGTAGGGAGCCAAGAAAACCCCATTCTTCTCCAATAGTACAGAAAATAAAATCTGTGCTTTGTTCTGGAACAAAATCAAATCGAGTTTGAGTTCCATTTAAAAATCCTTTACCAATGAGGCCGCCACTACCAATTGCAATTTTTGATTGTATTAAATTATATCCTGCTCCATAAGGGTCAATTTCTTTTGCTAATAAAATATTAATCCTTGTTCTCTGGTGAGGAGCTAATATTTCATTAAATATATAGTTGACACTAAAAATAAATGATGTGGCAACAATAAATATACTTGTCAACGCAATAATGTCTTTCTTTTTTTTACGAAACAATATTATTAGTGCTATAGTAATCCCTGCTAAGATACTTATTAGTAGTAATTTTTCTATTAATAATGTTAATACAAAGAGAATCCCAATTATAATTCCAAAGATTAAAATGTTACTTGATAATCCTTCACGATAAAGCACTAATATAAAGGAGCTAAAAACAAGAGCGGTTCCTAAATCATTTTGCAATATTATAAGTAGAAAAGGTAATAATATTATTGCATAAGTTTTAAGCCTATGTAGTAAAGAAATTTTTTTAAAATAGATATTGTTAAAATATTTAGCCAACGCCAATGCAGTTGTAAATTTTGCAAATTCTGACGGTTGAAATTTAAAAGGGCCTAGTTCAAACCAAGAGGTAGATCCTCCAATGATACTTCCTTTAAAGAGAACGCTAATTAGAAGGATAATAATGGTAATATAGAAAAGATAAGAAAGTGAGTAGTAAAATTTCCAATCAATTATTAGGGTTAGAAAAGCTATGAGGAAGGAGATAATAATAAAAAAGAATTGCTTTCCGTATCTTGATGTAAGATCAATAGTAAAAGAGGTGTCATCATTATATTGTGAGGCATAAATACTTATCCAGCCAAAACATATAAGTAATACATAAAGCAGTATACTTACCGTATCAATATTAGCAAAAATGTTTTTTGCTTTTCTCATTTGGTTATTAGATTTCCATTTAAGATAAAGGATTCCTGAGTTTTATTTGTAATAGTTTTTTTTAGATATTTTTCTGTCATTAAAGATGCAATTGGAGCGGCCCATGTAGATCCTCTTCCTCCATTTTCTACATAAACAGCAATAGCAATTTTTGGATTTTTGATTGGTGCAAAAGAAATAAAAATAGAATGATCTTTCCCATGAGGGTTTTGAGCAGTACCTGTTTTCCCGCAAAGCTCAATTCCTGGAATTTTTGCTTTTTTTGCAGTTCCACTCTTTCCGTCAATTACTTGCTTCATGCCTTGAATAATTGATTCAAAATGTTTTGGTTCAATAGTGCAAAATTTCTTTTTTGTGAAGTTAGTATCAATTGATTCTTGCCCAGAAATATTTTTCACAATGTGTGGAGTGTAGTAAAACCCCCTATTTGCAAGTATGGCACTGATATTCGCCATTTGTATTGGAGTAAGTAATAATTCTCCTTGTCCAATAGCCATAGAGATTATTGTATTTGCGTTCCAACTGCCTTTATATAATTTCTCGAAGTATGATGATTTTGGTAGCATTCCAGGTGATCCAGAAATTAAATCGTTGTTCAAGTAATTACCTATTCCAAAACTAGTAAGATGCTTGTTCCAATTGTTATAAGCTTCAATAGTGGAATTAAAGCTACTAAAGAATTTGTTATAAATATTACAAAAATATGTATTACATGAGACTTCAATTGCTTTAATAAGGCTAACTGGATGTTGATGTGGATGGCAGCCCACATATTTGTCTTTCCCATAACTATATCCCTTATCTTTATAACAATGGTAGTTTTGTATCCCTATAATAGTACCTTCTTGAAGAGCAATCAAGCCATTTATAAGCTTGAAGATAGATCCAGGGGGATACATTCCTTGTGTTGCTCTATTAAAAAGAGGTTTGTTTTTATTTTCTACAAGAAATTTATAGTTTTCTGATCTTTTTCTTCCGATTAATAAATTAGGGTTATAAGATGGAGCAGAGATCAAAGCTAATATTTCGCCTGATGATGGTTCAATAGCAACAATGGCTCCAATTTTATTTTTCATAAGTTTTTCTCCATATGCTTGTAGTTTAATATCAATCGTAGTTATCAATGTATTGCCTGCAATAGCTAACGTATCAAATTTCCCTTGCTGGAACTTCCCTTGATCTCTATTATAAACATCTACAAGTTTTATTGTCATTCCTTTTGTCCCTCGTAATACATGTTCATAAGCTGCCTCAATGCCACTTACTCCAGCTAGATCTCCTTTGGTGTAATATTTATCCTCTCGTGTTTTTTGTAGATTAACTTCTCCTAAATATCCTATTACTTGAGTGGCTGAGTTGTTTGTATACTCACGCATGGTAAGTTTTTTTAAATAAAATCCTGGAAACTCATATAAGTTTTCTCCTAGTGTACTTGCGTTTTCTTTACTAAGATGTTTGATAAAGACACTTTCCTTATATGCTGAATAGTCAGCTGCCTTTCTATATTTTTTAATAAAGGATTCTTTTGTAATCTCAACAAGTTTGCAAAATTTAAGAGTGTCAATTTTTTTATTCTTTAATTCTCTTGGGATTATCATTAAATCATAAGCTGGAGCATTTGCTACAATCAGATTACTGTCTCTGTCGTAGATTAGACCTCTAACAGCTTGTTGTACATCATAACGCAATACATTATTGTTGGCAGAGAATTTGTAGTTATCAGTTATTACTTGTATGTAAAAGAGTTTAGATAAAAAGATAATAGCAATTAACAGTATGATTCCAGTAACTATTTCATATCGGTTTTTGAATTTTATCATTTTTTAGATGACTTAAAGATTTCTGTTATTAAAATAAGCACTAATGTCACCATGCTACTAGCTATTATTTTGCTAAAAATGTAAAAATTTAAATGAAGATGTTCCAAGCTAAATAGGATTATACTATGCGTTAGAATCATAAGATATGAAAAGACTATAAATGATTTGCTTCCAATCTTATCTAATGTAATTTCATCGATGTCTTCTAATATGTTATATGGAATCGTTATTTTTGAAATAGCTGGCTTAATAAAGGCAAAAAAGATTGTTGCAGTTGAGTGAAAACCTAAGCTTCCACCAAAAAGATCAATGAGAAAGCCTATTGCAAATGCATAAAATAGTAGAAACCATTTTGGTGTTTTTAAAGGTAAGTTTATAATTAGGATTAAATAAAGATAGGGATTTATATAGGTGAAGAAGAGAATTTCATTTAGTACAAGAACTTGTAATAAAACAAATAATGGTAGTAAACCAAGATATTTTGCGTAGTACTTAGTCATTTTTTATTTTACTTTCAAGTATTAGTTGCTCTTCTGATTCTTTTGAATGAATTACATAGACATATCTTAAATTATTAAAGTCCTCAAGTAGACTAACATTAATAGTGTAAAATCCATCATCATTTTTTTTGAAATCGGATATAGTGCCAATATTTATTCCTTCAGGGTAGATATTACTGTAGCTATTAGTGATTATTGTGTCACCAATATTTAGAGGTATATGTATTGGTAAATCGCGAATTGTTGCAGTTCTGTAATCAAATCCTTCCCATTTTAAAATTGCAGTATGCATATTTTTCTTTAAGAAAATTCCAATTGCAGATTTATTATGTAATAATGATATAGCTAATGCGTAATTGTTGCTAACTGAGTGTATAATTCCAATTGCTCCTTGATTTGTCATAACCCCCATTCCATTTTTTATTCCATTTTTTAATCCTTTGTTTAAGGTTATAAAGTTATTTCTTTTTTTGACGGAGTTATTTATAACTTTCGCTGCTATATAGTTGAAGTTCTTGTTTCGTAATAAGCTAGAGTCAGCAAATTTTTCATTATTATTCAATAATGTATGTAACTTGGCATTTTCTAATATGAGGTAATCATTTGTTGTTTTTAGTGATAAATAATTTGAAAAAGCATTCTTATATTTGTAAATAATGCTGGTATATTCTGTGCTAAATTGTATTGCTTTGTGAGCTTGGTAGCTGTTATTTTGAAGCAATAATATAATAGAGAACCCTTCTATTAGAACAAATAATAATAGAAATTGATTTAATTTTATAAATCGTAAAAGATTATGCATTAATACTTTATTGCTATTGCATTAAGAACGTATATCTATCTGTATTTTTAAGAGCAATTCCAGTGCCTCTTGCCACAGCTCTTAAAGGGTCTTCTGCAACATATACAGGTAATTTAGTTTTTCTTGAGATTCTTTTGTCAAGTCCTCTAAGCATCGAACCTCCTCCTGTCAAGTACAATCCCTCATTATAAATGTCAGCAGATAATGCTGGAGGAGTATTAAATAAAGCACTCATTATAGCTTCTTCGATTTGTTCGATAGAATTATTTAATGCTCCAGCAATTTCTTTATATGTTACAATTACTTCTTTTGGTATGCCACTCATTAAATCTCTACCATGAACCGCATAATTTGCCGGGGGCTCTTCTAGTTCGGTAAGGGCAGATCCAACTTGAATTTTGATTTGTTCAGCCATAATATCTCCAATAGCAATATTATGCCTTGTTTTCATATGATATTGAATATTAGCAGTTAATTCATCACCAGCTACTCTAATAGATTTATCACAAACAATTCCTCCTAATGAAATTACTGCAATTTCAGTTGTTCCTCCTCCTATATCAATCACCATATTTCCCTTTGGTTCAAGAACATCAATTCCAATGCCAATTGCTGCTGCCATTGGTTCGTGTATTAACCAAACATCTTTGGCTCCTGCATGCTCAGCAGAATCAATTACCGCTCTTTTTTCTACCTCAGTAACTCCAGATGGAATGCAGACAACCATCTTTAATGATGGTGCAAAGATGCTTACTTTCATATTTAACATTTTAATAAACCCTCTTATCATTTGCTCAGATGCTTGAAAATCAGCAATTACTCCGTCTTTTAGTGGTCGTAAAGTTTCTATTTCTTTATGTGTTTTTCCGTGCATTTGTTGAGCTCTTTTGCCAATGGCAACAACCTCTCCTGTTCTAATATTCTTTGCAACAATTGAAGGTTCGTCTACCACTACTTTGTCGTTATGAATAATCAATGTATTTGCAGTTCCTAAATCAATAGCAATTGCTTCTTGCATAAAGTCAAAAAATCCCATAATTATTAATGTTTAAAATGTCTTATTCCTGTTAATACCATAGCTATATTATTTTTATTACAAT
>MDSW01081542.1_pt1 | contig 10006 bp, 10 predicted proteins | sample 811171 | NCBI WGS metagenome assembly MDSW01 (sample SAMN05326641, study PRJNA326480) | marine metagenome | isolation source: seawater | place: Atlantic Ocean: North West | collected 2012
CCTCTAGTTTTTGCAGCTATTAAAGAGATTTCTCGAGCTGCTGAAAATGCTTCATTTCAAGAAACTTTAACCAAAATGTTTCGAAAGGAATTTCAAACTATACAAAAACTTTATGGAAGTGAAGATCAAATTGAGGGTGCAAAGGCTTTTGCAGAAAAAAGAGACCCAGTCTGGAAAGGTAAATAATTGATGAAGAATATTAGAAAGAAAAGTTTTACCTTTTTTAAAGAGGTGCTTTCGACGATTGTTAATAATCAGAAAATATTTAAATCATTTGGAAGCTGGAAAAAGACCAATGATAACTTTAGTATTCATGATTTGATTGGAAATGTTGAAAAGGCTAAAGATGAGGTTTCTGCTGAATTTTATTCAAATTTGTTAATGGAGAAAGTTGAAACACTTAAAGAAGAAGAATTGATTGATTTTTTTATTCTATTATCAGAAGAGTATGAAATAAATTCTAAGGAACTTCAAAATTCATTAAACAAATACAATTTAAATAGATCACCTGAAAACTTAAGTAAAATTATAGATGATTCAGAACCTAGAAGGGTGGAAATTTTTAGAAGAATGAATTTGTCTGAAAGAGGAACGATTAGACTAGTAAAACTTAGGGAAAAATTAATAAATTTGATTAATCATAAACCAAATTTTAAAAGAGTGGACAATGATTTATTAAAATTATTTAAAAGTTGGTTTAATCCAGGGTTCCTGGTTTTAAAAAGAATAAATTGGGAAACGCCAGCACATATACTTGAAAAAATTATCAAATATGAATCTGTACACGAGATTAAGTCATGGAGGGACTTAAGAGATAGAGTTGAGCCAAAAGATCGCTTATGCTTTGCTTTTTTTCATCCAGCTATGATAGATGAGCCACTAATTTTTGTCCAAGTAGCTTTAATGAAGAAAATACCAAATAAGATTAAACAAGTTCTTGCTACTGATCGAGAAATAATTACTCAAAATGATGCATCTTCTGCAATCTTCTATTCTATTTCAAATTGCCAAAGAGGATTAACAGGAGTCTCTTTTGGAAACTTTCTAATTAAACAAGTTGCAAATGAAATAAAAAACGAAATTTCACACATTGATAATTTTGCAACCCTCTCACCAATACCAGGTTTAATGAAGTGGTTAGAAAAAAATTATAAAGAACTTTTTAATAGGATTAAGTTAAACCCTCCTCAAAAAAATTCTAATGTATTTGAAAGAAAATTATTGGAAATTGCTATAGAATATTTTAGTCATTCTACTAGAGTGGATAAGTTACCAAATGACCCTGTTGCAAGATTTCATTTAGGTAATGGAGCTATAATAGATGGGATACATTTTTTAGCAGATGAATCAAAGAAGGGAATTTCCCAAAGTGCTGGTTTAATGGTCAATTATAAATATGATTTAAATAAAATTGAACAAAATCATGAAAGTTTTTTTAACGACAGTAAGGTTGTCTTTTCGGATATTCTTAAATCTAAATTGTCAGGAAAGATAAAAATAAGTCCAAACGAAAAATAAAAACTTATAGACTAAAAATAAGGTATTAGTCTTTCCAAAGAGGGTGCCTTTTTTGGATAAAGGCTTCTACTCCTTCTTGAGCAACTGAGCTAAGCATGTTTTTTGTCATTACTTCACTTGTATATTTATATGCATCTGTAATACCTAATTCAAGCTGTTTGTAAAAAGCTTTTTTACCTATGGCAACTGTTTTGGCTGATTTAGATGAGATTATATCAGCAAGCTTATTTACTGTGTCGTCAAGACTGTCTTCATGAACAACTCTATTAACCAATCCAAAATCTTTGGCTTGATGAGCATCAATCATTTCTCCAGTGAGCAGCATTTCCATAGAATGTTTTTTTGATACATTTCTGGTAAGAGCAACCATAGGAGTTGAACAAAATAAGCCAATATTGACACCGGGTGTTGCAAATTTTGCTGTTTCGGCAGCTACAGCAAGATCACAGGTAGCTACAAGCTGACATCCCGCAGCTGTAGCTGTTGAATGAACTTTAGCAATAACTGGTTTAGATAAATTAATAATTGAAAGCATCACTTTGCTACATAACTCAAAAAGATCTTTATACATTTTCTTATTAGGACTTTTATTGATTTCTTTTAAATCATGTCCTGAGCAGAAGGATGGTCCATTGGCTGAAATTACAACTAATTTAATATTCACTTCATCTTCAACCTTTTGAAATTCTTCTAAAAGGCGAAGCAATAAATCTTTTGATAAAGAGTTATGTGCTTTTGGTCGATTTAAAATAAGATGACATATTTTACCTTTATCTTTTCTTAATAATATATCTTCATCTGACATTTTTAGATCCTTATTCAATTATTTTATTTAATTATTAGTACAATAAATTAAATCACTCAACATTATCTTAAAAATATATCGAAAACGATGATTTACTAATTTTGGCATATTTAATGCAAAAAAATAGAATAATAAATTCCTCCCCAAATGCGGTTCTTTCTTTTGAATGAACCGCATTATAATTTCATTAATACTTTTTCTTTTTTATGTTTAGAATATATTAATAAAATTACAGCTGACAAAACTATCATGCCTCCTAAAATTTCTGAAAAAGTCATTCTTTCTCCAACAAAAAACCACACCCATAAAGGTCCGAGAATACTTTCTAATAATACTAGAAGACTAACTTCAGCTGCCGGCAAAAATGGTGTGGCCCAAGTCACTAAGGCTACTCCGAGTCCAATAGTAAAAAAACCCATAAATATAATTAACCAAAAATCATAATGACTTAAAGTAAATCCATTACCAAAAATTAATGCCAGAATTAATCCGTATAAAAAAGAAAAAAAAGCTCCTAAAAATGTTCCACCCAAAACGTCTTGTTTTTTACTTCTTCTAGCTAAAACTAGAGTGAATGCAAAAAATAATGCTGATAGTAAAGCTAAGGAGTTTCCTAAAAGCCTACCTATTTCAAGACCATCATTGAACATTATCAAAATGCCAATAAAAGAAATTATCATTGAAAACCAAGTGGTTTTGATTGGTTTTTCTCCAATCCAAACCCATCCTATAATTCCAGCTATTATTGGTGAAGTTGATAGAAGTAATAATGTTGATGCTACAGAAGTATTTAACATAGCAAAAACATAAGAAAAAAAAGCAAAGGATAGGCTTGTCCCCATCATTAAATCATTAATATCTAAAGTATTTAAAAAAAATTTAGGAAATATTTTTCTTCTTAAACAAATTACCATCATAATCAAAATCGACATACTGAACGATCTATAAAAGAGAATTTGGAAACCGTCTGCACTTTCTATTAATCTTATGCATAGGCCTACTAGACTCATACAAGTAGCACCTAATAAAGTCAGGTATATTGCAGCAATCCTACTCATAAAAATTAAGCATTGGAAATAATAAAATTTGAAGAGTGATAATTAAAAATTATAACCACAATTATAAATAATATGGCCATCAATAGATATGCTATTATCCTTTTTATCCTTGGTTCGAGATTAGAGTTTTGGACTTTATTATGTAAAAACCATAAAATCCCAGTTGAAACAAAAAAAATTAATGAACTAAATAGTACACTATCATATAACATCATTTTCACCCTTTAATTATATTCGTAAATTTATCATTTTTGTTATAATTGCATATCAAAAATGATAAATTAAACTTTAGTCATGTGTTTTATTTATAACTGTCTAAAATATACAGAAAATTATAATTTATAATTTGATCTAATAATTCAGATCATATAAAAAAACTATGAAATTTTTTTAAATTTAATATAATACCTTTTTAGTACTATTTTATGTTTTTGATTTGGAGTTTATAAATGAGTTATTTAATTTATCAATTATGTAGGTATTTGGTGCCTGCTAGTTTTATTTCATTAATACCTGTTTTTGCCTTTGCATCAGGTAATTTACAGGCTAATGATTTTGTTGGTATGAGTTTTTGGATCATATCAATTGGTATGGTGGCTGCTACAGTTTTCTTCTTTATGGAATCACTTAAGGTTGATGCTAAGTGGAAAACATCATTAGTCGTAGCGGGACTTGTTACAATGATTGCCGCTGTTCATTACTTTTACATGAGAGCAGTATGGATTGAAACAGCGGATACACCAACAGTATATAGATATATTGATTGGATTCTTACTGTTCCACTTCAAATTGTTGAATTTTATCTAATTTTGGCTGCTGTAGGTGCTGTTGCAGGAAGGGTGTTCTGGAACTTACTTATCGCATCTTTAGTTATGTTAATTGCAGGTTATTGTGGAGAAGTAGGCTATGTTAATGTATGGCTTGCCTTCTTAGTTGGGATGCTTGGTTGGGCATATATTTTATGGGCAATTTTTGCCGGAGATGCTCAAGAAAACTTATCTAGCGCCCCTGAGGGAGTTCAATCAGCATTTAAAGCAATGAGATTAATAGTTCTCGTTGGTTGGGCTATTTATCCTTTAGGATATGTCTTAGGTTATGCTGGAGATCAAGTTGATGCAGCTTCATTAAATGCTATTTATAATATTGCTGATTTTGTCAATAAAATTGCATTTGGCTTAATGATATGGTCAGCTGCTACTTCATCTGAAGCAAAAGCAAAATAAAAAATATAGAAAATATTAATTTAAACTTTATAGCGCCCCTTTACGGGGCGCTTTTTTTTACAAATATAACTTGTAACTATTCAACCTTAACCATTTTCTATAATTTTTATATTCAGGTAAGACTTTTTTTACTTCATCCCAAAAACTCTTAGAGTGATTGAAATGAATCAAATGACATAATTCATGCACTACTAAATAATTAACAATTTCATTTGGTGCTATTATAATTTTCCAATTATAGCTAATTATTTTTTTTGAAGAACAACTCCCCCATCTGGATTTGTAATCTTTAATTTTAATACCTATAGGATTAACTCCAAGAATTTGAGAAAAATTTTCAGTTTTACTAATTAAGATTTCTTTGGCCTTGGATTTGTAAAGTTTTTCTACCTCTTCTTTAATGAAAGATTGATCGTTTTTATTTTTTGAACCAACTATTATTAATGACTGAGGATCTATAATTTTTGAAAAAGTATTATTTTCTTTAACAATTTTTAAAATATAATCCTTATCAAGAATTTTAAATATTTCATTGCTGCAATAATTCTTTCTATGAATTTTTTCTTGTTTTTTAAACAAAACTTTTTGTTTAATCCATTTTTCATTTTTTAAAAGAAATCTTTGGATTGTTATTTTTGGAGTCCAGTTAGGAGCCATAACTTTAATGCATTCGTTATAAACCTGAATTGAAATAGTTTTCCTTTTATGAGAAAAAACATAATTTATTGGAAAATCAAATCTGCTTTGCAAATCTATTTTTTTGAAAGAAAAAAAATCACTTACTGAGATCATGTTTTTTTAACCTTAAAAAAGATTTAATTTTTTGAAAATCTAAAATGATAATACTGACTCCAATTATTATAACGGCACCTCCAAATAAAACTTTTATATCAGGCCGATCTCCAAAAAAGATTATTGCTCCAATAATTGCAGTTACAGGTATGAAAAGTAAAAAAGGCATTGCAATAGCCACAGGATATTTAGAGAGTATATAATACCAAGCTCCATAACCTAACACTGTCATTACGACACCTAAATATAATACTGTTAGCCATGTCGAAATTTTTGCTGAATATATTAAAGGTAGAGGGTTCCCATCAAAAATTAAGGATAAAAAAATCATTTGTGGAGATGAAAATATTCCAATCCAACATATTAGTGTAAATCCTCCAACTGCTCCTTTTAAATTTTTTATCATAACCTGACCTATGGCCCAAAAAAATGTTCCTGATAGTACATAGAATGCACCTACTAATTTCCCCTCTAGTGAAGGTGATCCCATAAGAAGTATGGTTCCAGAAAAGGCTATTATTATCCCAAAAATTTGTTTCAGTGTTGGTATTTCTTTTAAAAATATTGCTGCTATTATTATCCCAAACACGACCTCTGTTTGAACTAGTAGAGAAGCAGAAGAAGTGTCTAAGATTTTTAAACCAGAAAAGGTTAATCCATATTGTAGAGTTGCAGAAATGAAGGCAATAAAAAAAATTTCTTTCAAATAACCTTTTGGAATTGGAACAAGCCAAAAGGTTATAAACGAAGAAACTGCAAATCTCAGTCCCATTATCAGTAAGGGAGGAAAATGGTCTAATCCTGATTTAGCTGCAACAAAACCAAGCCCCCAAGCAAAGGGAACAAACAAAGCTATAAAAAAATCTTTTAAAGTCATAAATTATATTTTTAAAAATAGACAAAATTTATCAAAATTGTAAAAAATAAATTAATTTATCTATATTTGTTTTTTATATTAATAACATTAATTTTTCAGGAAAAAAATAAATGATAAATCCTTCCAGTTGGGTAATAAAAATTTTAGATGACTTTAATCACTGTTACACATTAATAGACATAGCTTGCGGTCAAGGAAGACATGTAAAAAAATTATGTAAAAAATTTAAAATAACAGCTGTTGATAATAATATAGATGCATTAGAAAAACTAAAAAAATTAAAAAATGTTGAGGTAATCAATCAAGATCTTGAAGATGGAAGCAATTGGTTATTCTCAGATAGAAAATTTGATGTTGTGTTAGTTACTAATTATTTATTTAGAAAAAAAATAAAAAAACTATTTCAATTAGTAAACGATAATGGATTGATATTATACGAGACATTCGCAGTTGGTAATGAAAAGTTTGGAAAACCAAATAACCCAAATTATTTATTAAAAGAAAATGAACTATTAAACTTAAAACCAGATAACTTTATGGTTGTAGATTATTTTCATGGAGAGGTTGAACTTCCTAAGCCAGCGCTAATTCAAAGATTAGCTGCAATAAAAAAAAACTAAAATTCGATTAAAACCTACCTTTATATACAGGAATATTTTGATCAGGAAGATAGATGTTTTTTGGAGTAGGGCCTGTTTGCCAAAAAATATCAATTGGGATTCCTCCTCTTGGAAACCAGTAAGCTCCTATTCTCAACCAAGAGGGTTTGAGAACTTTAATCAAATCTTGTGCGATTGAAATCGAACAATCTTCATGGAATGCACCATGATTTCTATAACCTTGTAAATACAATTTAAGAGACTTTGATTCTACAAGCCATTTATTTGGGTTGTAATCAATGATTATATGCCCAAAGTCTGGTTGATTTGTAACGGGGCATAAAGAAGTAAATTCAGGACAAGATAGTCTGATAATATAAGAAACTTTTTTTTTGGGATTGGGTATTCTTTCCAATATTTTAAATTGAGGAGAATTAGGAGTATTTGATTTATTTCCAAGATTTTTTAATTTTATTTTTTTTTCATGCATATAATTAGGTTTTCTTTAAAATTTTTTTATAAAGATTTATAGGTTATTTTAGCAATATAATTAAGTAAAAATATATTATATTTTTTACCTCTAATAAAAAAAACTTAAAACGTGGTATAAATTAACTAATTCTGATAATTATTTTTTATGACCCAAAAATTTGATCTTGATTTAATTGTGATAGGCGCTGGTTCTGGAGGTGTGAGGGCCGCTAGAATAGCTGCTTCTTATGGAGCAAAAGTTGCCATTATTGAGGAACAACGTCCTGGTGGCACGTGTGTTTTGAGAGGGTGTATACCAAAAAAATTATTGGTTTATGCATCTGAGTTTAGAAACGAAACTTCGGATATGTTTAATTATGGGTGGCAAGTAAAAGAATTGAAACATGACTGGTCAAAATTAATAAATTCTAAAAACAAAGAATTGGATCGCCTGTCTAAGATTTATGAAAACTTATTAACTAATGCTGGATGTGAATTAGTAATTGGCCGGGCTGGAATTGTTAGTAAAAACTCTGTGAAAATAAATCAAAAAATTCTTTCCACTGAAAAAATCCTTATTGCTACTGGAGGGGAGCCTTATATTCCTGATATAAAAAATTTAAAAAGTATTGCATTAACTTCCGACGAAGCATTGGATTTAAAATCTTTGCCTACAAAAATTCTTATTTTTGGAAGTGGGTATATAGCTGTAGAATTTGCTTGTATTTTTAATGGTTTCGGATCAGAAGTTCATTTAGTTTATAGGGCTGATAAAGTTTTAAGAGGTTTTGATAAAGATGTAAGAGATTGTCTTGAAAAAGAATTAACTGATAAAGGAATAAGAATTTATCCAAAAACTACTATAGATAAAATTGAAATCTTAGATACTTCGTATAATGCTTTTTTGTCTAATGGTATGAATATTAATATTTCTCATGTTTTGGCAGCAACTGGTCGAACCCCTAATATCAAAGGGTTGGGTTTGAAGAAAATAGGGGTCAAACAGAAGGAAGATGCAGCGATTATTGTAGATAAATACTCTAGAACCAATATTAAATCGATTTTTGCTATAGGAGATGTAACCAATAGAATAAATTTAACGCCTTTTGCCATAGCAGAGGGGCATGCTTTCGCTGATAGAGAATTTGGAAATAAAACGAGGTTTATTGAAGAAGAAAATGTACCCAGTGCAGTTTTTAGCCAGCCACCGATATCTTGTGTGGGTTTTACTGAAGATGAAGCATTAAAAAATAATATGAAAGTAGATATCTATACTAGTCATTTTAAACCTTTAAAAAACACCTTGTCAGGTAATCCTGAGAAAAGTTTTATGAAACTTGTTATAGAATCAAAATCGGATAAAGTTATTGGTGCTCATATGATAGGAGTGGACTCACCAGAAATTATTCAATGTTTATCTATAGCAGTTAAAGTAGGTCTTCAAAAGAAAGATCTTGATTCCACTCTTGGAATACATCCAACTGCTGCTGAAGAATTTGTTACAATGAGGAATGTTAAGAAATTATTATGATTGCAGTGATCCTTTGAAAAATTTTCATTCTTATGTTAATACCCAATAAATTAATTATTAATGAAAAAAATTATGACATGGAATCCTCAAAGTTGGCGTAATTATCCAGTGGTTCAGATGCCAGAATATTTGGATATAAAAGAATTAAATTCAGTAGAAAAAAAGCTTTCTCTTAAACCACCGCTTGTATTTGCGGGTGAGGTGCAATTGTTAAGAAACGCGCTTTCTAAGGTAGAAAAAGGGAATGCCTTTCTCCTTCAAGGAGGTGATTGCGCTGAGAGTTTTAATCAGTTTTCAGCAAATGGTATAAGAGATACTTTCAAAGTTTTACTTCAAATGGCTGTGGTATTGACTTTTGGTGCATCTTTGCCAGTAGTTAAATTAGGAAGAATTGCGGGGCAATTTGCAAAGCCTCGATCATCAAATATTGAAACTATCAATGGTATCGATTTGCCAAGCTATAGAGGTGACATGGTTAATTCAATGGACTTTGATGAAATTTTGAGAATTCCAGATCCAAGAAGATTATTAGATGGTTATGAACAGTCAGCTTCTACTCTAAATCTTTTGAGGGCTTTTGTTCAAGGAGGGATGGCTGATTTAGAAAAAGTTCATGAGTGGACTTTGAGTTTTTTATCAGACACTGAAGAAACACATAAATATAAAGAAATTGCATCTAAGATTTCTGAAAGTCTAAGTTTTATGAAAGCTTGTGGGCTGACTTCTGATAAAATTTCACAACTTAAAGAAACAGATTTTTATACAAGTCATGAAGCTTTATTGCTCAACTATGAAGAGGCTCTAACTCGAAAAGATACAATTACCTCTGAAAAAGGTTGGTATTCCACATCTGCTCATTTTTTATGGGTAGGAGATAGAACAAGACAGCCGGATCATGGGCATATAGAGTTTTTATCAGGCCTCCAAAATCCCATTGGAATAAAATGTGGTCCTTCTTTAAAAACCGATGAACTTATTCAATTATTGAGTAAGGTTAATCCACAAAACGAATCTGGAAAAGTGGTACTAATTTGTCGAATGGGTTCTAAGAATGTTGAAAATCACCTTCCAAATCTTATTGATATTGTTAAGAGAGAAGGAAATAACGTGACTTGGTGCTGTGATCCAATGC
>MDSW01192084.1_pt1 | contig 10006 bp, 11 predicted proteins | sample 811171 | NCBI WGS metagenome assembly MDSW01 (sample SAMN05326641, study PRJNA326480) | marine metagenome | isolation source: seawater | place: Atlantic Ocean: North West | collected 2012
GAATAATGTTCAATTTTATTTTTCTTCATTTAATGTAAATAGGTATACAATTAGAGCAAATTTAAGACTAATATGATTTATGAACTTGATTAAGTCAATAAGCACATTCGGTTTCTTTACTTTAATTAGCAGATTACTTGGATATTTGAGAGATTTGTTGATTGCAATGTACCTTGGATCTGGTCCAATTGCGGATGCTTTTTTTGTAGCGTTTAGAATACCAAATACATTTAGAAGACTTTTTTCAGAAGGCACTTTCAACGCCGCTTTTGTTCCAAGTTACTCTTCTGAAATGTTATTAGGAAAAATCAGATCTCAAAACTTCGCTAATAAAATATTTAATTTACTTTTATTAGGTTTGCTTTTGATCGTATTAATAATCGAAATATTTATGCCTTCATTTATTTTTGTTATTGCTCCTGGCTTTTCTGATAATTTTGATAAACTTGATCTTACAATTGCTCTTACTAGAATAACTTTCCCTTTTTTATTGTTTGTTAGTTTATCATCTTTTTTTTCAGCGATATTAAATTCACATAACAAATTTGCAGTTGCTTCAGCAGCACCAATTATTTTAAATATATTTTTAATTTTGGTTTTGCTTTTTCAAAGTTACATAAACGACCATCTGGTGGTTTATCTTTCTTATGCAGTAACTTTTGCAGGTATTATACAGCTAATTTTTTTACTATTTTTTATAAGAAAATTTTATTTTCCTAAAATTACACTTAAATTTAAAATTGATAAAAAAGTTAAATTATTTTTCAGTAAACTTTTACCAAGTATATTTTCATCAGGTGTTACACAGATAAATATTTTGGTTGGAACAATTATAGCTTCTTTTCAAGCAAGTGCTGTTTCATATCTTTATTATGCTGATAGAATATATCAAATTAATTTAGCAATAGCAGGTATTGCAATTGGAACTGTTCTTTTACCAAGTTTAAGCAAATATATACAATCAGGAAATAAAAAAAAAATAGAATTTATTCAGAACAAAGCAATAGAACTTAGCTTATTTTTAAGTTTGCCCGCAACCATTGCATTGTTAATAGCATCAGAAGAAATTACTTCTTCATTATTCGGATATGGTTCATTTGACAAAATTAGTGTAAAGAATTCGGCAAAAGCATTATTTTATTTCGCTTTAGGTTTACCTGCTTTTTCTTTTATAAAAATTTTTTCTACCTTTTTATTCGCTAGACATAATACAAAAATACCATTTTATTTTTCAGTTATTTCAGTAATTATGAATATTTTAATCAGTGTTTATTATTTTAATAAAATTGGATTTATAATAATACCTATATCGACCTCTATATCATCATGGTTTAATGCTATAATTCTTTTGGTTTATTTAATTAATAAAAAATATTATTTTATAAATTTAAATTTAATAAAATCATTATTAAAAATTATTTTATCTACATTTTTAACTTCTTATATATTTTATAATTTAATAAAATATTTTAATCATAATTTAGCCTATGATAGTAATTATAAACTCTTAGCTATAATTTTATTAGTTATTGTCACATTTGTCATTTATATTTTGATTTCAATACTTACAAAAGCTTTTAAAATTTCAGATATTAAATTAAAGTATTAATTCAATGGGAAAAAAAATTTTTTCGGGAGTTCAACCAACAGGAAATCTTCATTTAGGTAATTATATTGGTGCAATAAAAAATTTTGTTGATCTGCAAAATCAGCAGGGAAATGAGTGTGTTTATTGCGTAGTAGATTTACATGCAATAACAACAAAACAAAACCCAGAAATTCTAAAAAGTAATATAAGAGAGACTACAGCAGCTTTTTTAGCAAGTGGAATTGATCCAAAAAAAAGTATAATATTTAATCAATCTTTAGTGCCTGCTCATTCAGAAGGAGCATGGATTTTAGGATGTATTGCTCGAATGGGTTGGTTGAACAGAATGACTCAATTTAAAGAAAAAGCAGGCAAAGATAAAGAAAAAGCTAGCGTTGGTTTATATATTTATCCAGTATTAATGGCAGCAGATATTTTATTATATGATGCAACCCATGTTCCCGTAGGAGAAGATCAAAAGCAGCACTTAGAATTATCCAGAGATATTGCACAAAAATTTAATTTAGATTTTAAAGCACCAGATTTTTTAAGAGCCCCTGAACCATTAATTCAAAAGAATTTTTCAAGAATCATGAGTTTAAAAGATGGAAAAAATAAAATGAGTAAATCCGATCCATCAGATTTAAGTAGAATAAATCTAACTGACAATAAAGATCAAATTGTTAATAAAATTAAAAAAGCTAAAACTGATAATTATCAGTTACCTGGTGATGATAAAAATTTAAGCGATAGACCTGAACTTGAAAATCTTTTAGGTATATATTCAAGTTTAAATGGTCAAAGTTTACAAAACTCTATAAATGAGTTCAGTGGAAAAAATTTCTCAGATTTTAAAAAAAAACTAGCAGAAATTGTTGTAGAAAAAATTTCACCAATATCTATTGAAATTAATAAATTACAAAAAGATATTAATTATATTGATACAGTTTTAAGCGAAGGAGGCAAAAGAGCACACGTGATTGCTTCGAAAAAAGTTACCGAAATAAAGAGACTGGTTGGATTTTAATTTATTACAATTTAAAATAATAAATCTTACACAAATAATTAGTTATATGAAACATTATGAACCTCCCAATTGGAAATTAAGTAATTATTTACTAAACATAACAAAGGAATAAAAATGAAAAAATTAACATTAGTATTGACTTTATTGTTGTTTACAAGTTCGGCATATGCAGGTTCATGCCCAATGTTGTGGGGAAAAATAGACAACAAAATGACGGAAATACAGAAACTTAGAGATGCTGGTAAAAAAGCACATGATGAAGGTGATCACGCTAAATCAGAAGAGCTTTTAAAACAAGCATTAGCATTATTAAATAGTTAACTAAATTTTGAGGCGTTGAATTTATGACGCCTCATTGACTTTTTTATAAAATTAATCTTAAAAAACCCTTAAAACTAAATTAAATACAAAAACTCCTAATTTTAATTTATTTCAATTTAAAAAAAAATAAATATAATTTAAAAATGTTTGTACAAACACAAAAAACACCAAATCCAGATTCATTAAAATTTTTACCAGGCAAGAAGGTTTCTGAAGATGGTCCTAAAGAAATTTTGGATAAAAATGAAACGGATAATAATTTAGTTAGAAACATACTTTCAATTAATGGAGTTAAAGGTATATTTTTGGGAAATGATTTCTTATCTGTAAATAAAAAAACCGATTTTGATTGGGAAGATATTAAACATATCGTAATTTCACATATTAATGAGTTTTATGCAGAAGGAAATGAATTTATTATCACAAAAAATAAAAAAAATTCTGAAATTAATGGTTATAGCGAAATAGAGAAAAAAATTATAAAAATTTTAGATACAAAAGTTAGACCTGCGGTTGCTAAAGACGGTGGTGATATTAAATTTAAAGAATTTAAAGATGGAAAGGTAAAGGTAGAATTGCAAGGTAGTTGTTCAGGTTGTCCATCTTCAACTATGACGTTAAAGCAAGGTGTAGAAAATTTACTTTGTCATTATATTCCGGAAGTTAAAGAAGTTTTAGCAGTATAAAAATACCAAAAAATAATTATAATCTTAAACGATTCATTATGGTTAAAAAAATTAGAAACGACGCAATTTTTAAAAAACCTCTAATTGAAAAAACTAAAAAATCAAAAAAAATTATAAAAAGTTTTTTTGAAAACAATAATAAAGAGTATAAAAATTTTTACAAATTCTCATTAATAAGTTTTTTTTTAATTTTTTCTTTTTTTTATTTACCTAATATATCAAATTATTTTGAAGAAAATTTTACTCAAAATAAAACAACTATTAATATTTCAAAAAAAAATTTTGAATTAACTCTTAATAATAAAAACATAACAAAAGTAGAAAAAAATAATCTAGAAAACATTTTTGAAGATATTGATGTATTTCCATCAAACGAATTAAATTCTAATACATCAAGATTAAGTGCCTCAACTATTGAACAGTTATTTCAAGATACTAATTACAATTTAAAAATAGTTAAAAAAACAAAATTAGTTAACATTGGTAATGCTTTAGATCACCTTCCAACAGAAATGAAAAGTATTGAAAATATAAAAAAAAGAAAAAATTTATTTATACAGATAGTTTTACCTTTGATAATTGAGGAAAACACAAAAATTAAATTAGACAGGAAGAAACTTTTTATAATATTGAATAAAAATAATAATTCTAAAGCAGAGCTTGAATGGTTAAAAAAAAAATTTAAACAGTATGGAGTTGCAACAAATGATTTTTCTACATTGAAAATCAGAATGGATGAAATTCCTGTTTCATTAGCAATTGCACAAGCTGCGAAAGAGACTGGATGGGGTACATCAAGATTTGCACAAAAAGGAAATGCATTATTTGGACAGTGGACTTGGTCAGGAAAAGGAATAAAACCAGCAGGAGCAGATAGTGATTCAACACATAAAGTTGCCAGTTTTAAAGTTTTAAAAGCGTCAGTAAAGGCTTACCAGAGAAATATAAATACTCATTCTAGTTATAAAAAATTTAGAAAAGAGAGAGCTGTTCAAAGAGATAATAATGGAAAATTAGATAGTTTAAAATTAGTTAAATTTCTCGATAAGTATGCTGAAACAGGTATTGAATATACTAAAATTTTATCAAAAATTATTAAACAAAACTCTCTAACAGATTTTGATGATGTAAAAATTCTTCCTACAAGTAAAAAACTTAAAAATTTAATTTAAATTTACAACAAATTAAGAAATTTTCCTGCTTTCTTTATACATCCTGGTCTCTTCCTGTTTAAATAATTAAATGTATAATAATTAGATGATAAAAAATTTTATTAAACAACTTTGTTTTATTTTATTTGGAAATCTAACTTTATTAATCTTAAAATTTCTTTTAAAAAAAAATTCAGTTTATGTTGTTAATTATCATGCAACTTACCCTAAATATAAGTTAAATTTTTTAAAACAAATAGAATTTTATAAAAAATATTTTGAAATAATCGATGAGAATTTACTTCTTAATATTGATAAATTATTTAGTAAAAATTCGAAACCAAAAATATTGATAACATTTGATGATGGACATATATCAAATTATTATAATGCAAAAAACTTGGATCAACTGGGAATAAAGGCTTGTTTTTTCTTACCAATCAGCGTTATTCAACGCAAAACAGAAAATAATATTGAGTTAGAAAATAAAATTTTAAATAATAAATATTCTATTTTATCAGAGCTAAATGAAGATTTAAAAAATAATTATTATAGACTTACTATGACATGGCAACAAGTAATTGATTTAAGTAACAGAGGCCATTCTATTGGATCTCATGGATACAATCATATTAGATTGTCCAATGATCTTAATGATAGTCAGTTAAATAAAGAAATAGAAACAAGTAAAAAAATAATAGAAGAAAAGTTAGGAAAATCAGTAAACAGTTTTTGTTGGATTATTGGTGATACAAAATCCTATTCAAAAAATGCGTCAAAAAAAATTACTCAAAGTAATTACAGTTTATCTTTTATGACTTGCGCAAAACCATATGATAAAGATCAATCATCATTACAAATTCATAGATTCAATATAGAAGACTTTTTTTCTTTAGCAAGAATCTCTTTTATTTTTTCAGGTATATATGAATTGATATATTCAAAAAAAAGAAATTTTGTAAACCAATTAACAAAATAAATGAATGAATTTAATATTATAAAAATAATAAATAAAAATATTTTAGATGAGGCAATAAATTTTATACACAGAAATAATTTTTCTTTTGAGACCGAACAAAGAAAAATCTGTAAAAATTTTGATGGAAGAATTTTAGGTTTAGTTTTAAAAAATAATAAAGAAAAAATTGTTGCATGTTTATTTTATTATTATCAGCCAGATATAGAAGTTGAAAAAAAAAAAATTTAAAGTAGTTAATTTTTCTACAATTTTTATAGATGAAGAATTTAGGGGAAAAGGTCTACTTTCTATGATGTTAAAGAAAACAATTGAAATTTTTGAAGGTTATATAATTACTGATTACACTCCTGTTCCCAAAGTTAGACATTTATTGAGTAAGTTAGGATTTGGTTATATGAAAAATAATAGAAAATTAATTCTTCCAATACCAAGATTGAGCTCAATTGTAAAATTTAAAATTGGAAATTTAGAAAAATTAGAAAATAAAAAAGATATATTTGATAAAATATTTAATAACTTAGATAGTTATAGAGATTACGAGATTGATTTATGGAAATATAGTAAAAACAATAAAGAAATAATTATTGGTACAACTTTTAAAAATCACAAAAAAACTTTTGTAAATTTTAAAATTCAAACATCATCAGTAAGAATTCTTTGGTGTAATGATGAAAAATTTTTATTAAAAGAGGCAAATAATTTATCTTTTTTATTTTATTTGAAAACAAGTAAAAAATTTATAACAATTGATACAGAGTTAGACTATAAACAAATCTTTTCTTTTACATTACAAAATCAGTTTATGCTTTTTCCAAAAATCAATATAAAAGTTTCTCCTATAGGATCAGAGTTTTTTGCAGGAGTTATTTAAAATTTAATTTAATTTAATTGAAAATTGAACGCCAAGCCATCTCCAACCTTCTTTATCTTTCATAGAACAATTAATTCTACCTCTTCTTTCTTTAAAATTTTCTCTGAAAAAAATATTTAATTTATATTTTTCAATTTTTATATTTGTCTTATCCCAACCAGCGCCTTCATTTGAATAACAGGATATCAAATCTAAATTTCTTTGTTCTTCAAAAAATTCAATATACATTTCAGGAGGATTTTCTGCAGATCTAACAAATTTATCTTCTGGGACTAAATTTTTATATTGTAATGGTAAAAATTTAACTAAATTTTCAAATCTTTTAATTTCACCATACTTTTCATTTATTGGAAATCTAGGTAACTCATATTTATCTTTATTCAAATCAATAACCCCAGATTGTTGACCGAAAGCAAATTTAAAGTTTTTAATTATATAATTTTTTTGCTCAAGAGAATATTCTCCAAAAGGATATGAAAAAAAAATTGGGTTGTATCCAATATTTTTTATAAAATTATTAATAGATTTATCTATATCATTTTTAAATTCTTCAAAGTTATAATTGATTAGATATTCATGAGAATGTGAATGATTTCCTATAAATGCAAAATCCTCTTTTTCAACTTCTTTTATCTGATCCCATGTCATATATCCAAATTTACCTATAGCTTCTGTGGAAACAAATAATATAAAAGGTATTTTATTTTCTTTTAAATAAGGCCATGCATTTTTATAAAAAGATGTAAAAGCATCATCAATTGTAAGTAAAATTTTTTTTTTATATTTTAATTTATTAAATTCTTTTTCTAATTTAGATGGATCGTAGAACTCAAAATTATCTTTAATTATTTTAATGTGATTTTTAAAAACATCCATTTTAATGTTAGTTGAAGGGTATTTATTTTCATCGAATCTATGATACATTAAGGAAAGTATTCCCTTTTCACTATGATAATATTTTTTGTTTACAGTTTCGCCATATGCGTTAAGAAAAAATAAATAAAATATGAAAAATTTAATAATTGATGCTGCTAAAGAAGAAGTTTTTTTTATGGTCATTACTGAGTCGCAATCATATACTACCACCTATATAAACAGTAGAGAAAATTTTGATAAATTTAATGACCTTCTTCTAATGTTTTTAAAAAAATATAAAATAGAATTAAAAGATGTAGAGAAAATATTTATTAACCAAGGACCTGGTAAGTTGTCAAGCATCAGAACATCCATTTCTATATCAAAAGCTATAGCTTTATCAAAAAATATTACTCTAGTTGGTTTTTGTTCAAATGATTTAATTGATAATGATTACAAAAGATTATTGGAATTAGAGAGTAAAAATATATTAAATAAAGATTTGATAAACCCCCTCTATTCGAGTTAAAATATATTATGTCAGAAACTATTGAACAAAAATGTTTAGCAAAAGGCGTGAAGCTAACCGATCAAAGAAAAATTATTGCAAAAATAATGAGTGACTCCCAAGACCACCCAGATGTTGATGAACTTTATAAAAGAGCTTCAAGAATAGACTCAAAAATTAGTATTGCAACAGTCTATAGAACTGTAAAACTTTTTGAAGAAGCAGGAATAGTTGCTAAACATGAATTTAAGGGTGGCAAAGCTAGATATGAAGAATTAAATGAAAGTCATCATGACCATTTAATTGATATAAAAACTGGAGAAATAATTGAATTTGTCGATGAAGAAATCGAAAAGTTACAAAAAAAAGTTGCAGATAAATATGGGTATGAGTTGGTTGATCATAAACTTGAATTATATGGCATAAAAAAAAAACAATAATGAACAAAAAAGTTTTCATTAAAACGTTTGGATGTCAAATGAACGAGTATGATTCAAAACGAATCTATGACTCAATTAGCAAAATCGGTTATCACAAAAGTGATGATCAAAATAATGTTGATTGTTATATATTAAATACTTGTCATATAAGAGACAAAGCAAAAGAAAAAGTCTTTCATGAAATTGGTAGAGTAAAAAAAATTTATAGGGGAAAAAATAAACCAATAATAGTTGTAGCAGGCTGTGTTGCACAAGCTGAAAACCAAGAAGTGCTTAATAGAGAACCATACATTGATATTGTCATTGGCCCACAATCATATCATAAAATGAATGATCTCTTGGAAAACCATATTATGAAAAAAAAAATTGAAGAAACAGATTTTGATTCTGTTTCTAAATTTAAGTATTATGATGGAATAGAAAACAGAAATAATAGTATATCTGCTTATTTAACTATTCAAGAAGGATGCGATAAATTTTGTCACTTTTGTGTTGTACCTTATACAAGAGGTCCAGAATATTCTAGACCATTTGATCAAATTATTAGTGAAGCAGAACAATTAGTTAAGAATGGTGCAAAAGAAATAACTTTATTAGGACAAAATGTTAATGCATATTATTTCAAAGAAAGTTCAAAAGTATATAAAATTTCAGATTTGATAAATCATCTTGAAAAGTTTAGCGAGATTAAAAGAATAAGATATACTACTTCTCATCCTAAAGATATGTCAGATGATTTAATTGAATGTTATAAAAATAATAAAAAACTAATGCCTTTTGTTCATTTACCAATTCAAAGTGGTTCAGATAGAATATTAAAACTGATGAATCGAAAACACAAAGTTGAAGATTATTTAGATATCTATTTTAAAATAAAAAAATTAAATCCTGATGTAGAGTTTTCAAGTGACTTTATAGTAGGTTATCCAGGAGAAACCCAACAAGATTTTGCTGATACAATGGCATTATTAGAAAAAATTAGATTTATTAACTCTTTTTCATTTATATTTAGTCCCAGACCAGGAACAACAGCAGCAAATTTAGAAATGATTGATTATAAAATAGCAAAAAAAAGACTTATTATAATTCAAGAAAAATTATTTAATAATCAAATTGAATTAAATAAATCTCTGGAAAATAAAAAAATTAAAGTTTTGGTAGAAAATAAATTAAATGAACAAAATAAATTATTTGGCAGAAATAAATACTTATCCTCTGTAATATTTAAAGGAAGTGAGAATCATATTGGAAATGTTATAGATGTAAAAATAACCAACAGTAATCAAAATACTTTATTTGGTGAAATTGAGTCAAAAATGAAAGCAGCTTAAATTGAGCAATATTGCTTACAAAAATTCAAATACAGAATTGAAATTTGTATATTCCGAAAATGATGCTCTTAGTATTATTTTTCAAAATAATGATGTTTTAATTGGAATTGTAGGAGAATTTAATAACAATTTAAAAGAATTAGAAAGGATTACAAAAACAAAAATATATTCAAGAGGAAACTCTATTCTTGTAAAAAGTGATGCTGAAAAAAATGATCTAGTTAAGAATGCTATTGAATTTTTAACAAA
>MDSW01046786.1_pt1 | contig 10005 bp, 9 predicted proteins | sample 811171 | NCBI WGS metagenome assembly MDSW01 (sample SAMN05326641, study PRJNA326480) | marine metagenome | isolation source: seawater | place: Atlantic Ocean: North West | collected 2012
AATATCATATTTTTATAAAAAAAATAAAAATAGTTAATGTAATAAAAAACACCCATAAGAGCGTTTTTTATTACATAAAATTACTTAAATTAAGAAATTATAAAGAACATCCTGACCATGTTTTACTTGTAATATCTGCATCAGTTAAATCACCAGGGTTTTGTATAACAACTCCATTTTTAATCCATGTACCTGCAGGATAATCTTGACCATCTGCATTAGCGTCGACTAAGGTTTTAAAAAATACTATAATTACAGTTAAAAAAAAGAGCCTGATTAACAGGCTCTTTTAAGTAATCCCAATAATTAACTAATTAAAAAAACTAAAACTCTGAATGACCCTTTAAAATACCATATCGTTCCAATATGCGTTTATCCGGTGCTAAAAGGCCCAGTTCATCACCATCAGCTAACGCACCTGATTTCACTAATAATCCCATAATTTCTTTCTGATTAGGATTTAATTCACCACTAGAATCAACAAGCCGACTATAAGATAATGAAACAGCAGGTATATATGGAATAACATTTGTTTTAGCACCGTTATCCAAAAGCACTTTAACAGATTTTACCTCACCCAGTTCGATCGCAGTAGATAATAACGTTGTGGCATGCCATTTACATGATGTTGCATAAAGTTGATTAATATCAATACCCTCTTTTAAAATAAGTTTTAATATTTCAGAATTACTATTTTTTACAGATTCAATTGCAGCTATAGACAAGCTATTATTATCAACGCCTTTTTTTAAAGACTGTTTAATAAACTCAAAATCACCTTTTTTTACAGCACCAATAAATAAATCTGAAGATTGCGATTTACCTAATTTGTTAATATTTATATTCTTAAAGGCTTCTGCAGTTGTTTTAGCCTCAGTAGTTACAGTTATGTCACAAGGTCCTTCTTGATTTAAATATACACCTGCAAAGCTTTCTGAAAGTCCTAATAATCCAGTTATTGCTAATCTATTCATAAAAAATTACTCCTTAATTTAAAAATTTTTTAGACGTCTTAAGAAAGTATTCTCACCAAAAAGTCAAAAGTTACATTTTAAAAATAAGGCATTCCTATATTTTTTTACTAAACTCGATTACAATAGATATAAGAAAAGTAGGAATAAAAAAATGAGTAGAGAAATTAAAATTTTTGATACCACACTTCGAGACGGCGAGCAATCACCTGGCTGTTCAATGAATTTAAGTGAAAAAGTAAAAATTGCCCAACAACTAGAAGCATTAAACGTTGATATTATTGAAGCTGGCTTCGCCATAAGCTCTAAGGGAGATTTTGAATCAATTCAAGCCATTTCCAAGGCGGTTAAAACACCCATTATTTGTAGCTTATGTCGAGCAGTTAAAAAAGATATTGAAACGGCAGCAGAGTCTATTAAAAACGCAAAAAAACAACGTATTCACACCTTTATTGCAACGTCTCCTATTCATATGAAACATAAGCTAAAAATGTCTCCCGACCAAGTATTAGAAACAGCGATTGAATCGGTTAAGTATGCCAAATCTTTTGTGAATGATATTGAATTTTCTTGTGAAGATGCCGGTCGATCTGATAAGGCATTTCTTGCACGTGTTTATACAGAAGTTATTAAAGCAGGTGCAACGACAATCAATGTCCCGGATACTGTTGGATATCAAACACCGGAAGAATTTGGTACATTAATTGATTATTTGAAAAATACAATTGAAGGCATTGAAAATGTAACGATATCAGTTCATTGTCATAATGATCTTGGATTGGCAACTGCTAACTCACTTGCCGGTGTTACAAATGGCGCTGGTCAAATTGAATGTACTATTAATGGTATTGGTGAACGTGCCGGCAATACAGCCTTAGAAGAAGTGGTTATGGCACTCAGTGTTCGAAAAGATCAATATCATTGCCATACCAATATTAAAACCAATGAAATCATCAAATCATCACGACTCGTTACGAGCATTACAGGTTCAGAGGTTCAAGCAAATAAAGCCATTGTTGGTGCAAATGCCTTTGCTCATGAAGCAGGTATCCATCAAGATGGTATTTTAAAACAACGTGAAACTTATGAAATTATGGATGCAACAACAATTGGGTTAACCCAAAATCAATTGGTTCTTGGTAAACATTCAGGCCGTCATGCTGTATTAGATAAATTAAAATCTTTGGGTTATCAACTCAATGACGATGAATTAAATAAAGCGTTTGAACGCTTTAAGTTTATCGCAGATCAAAAAAAAGAAATTTCAGATGAAGATCTACATGCTATTGTCTCTGATGAACTCTATCATGCCCCAGAAATATACAAATTAATTGATATCGATGTTCATTCTCAATCCAAAAAACAACCTACTGCAACTGTAACTGTTAAAAAAGACCAAGAGACCATCACGAAAACTCAACATGGTGTCGGCGCAGTCAATGCAATTTATGCAACAATCGACACTATTATTGGTGAAGAAGTTAATTTAGTTGACTATATTGTCCATTCTGTCACTGGTGGTACAGATGCATTGGGAAAAGTAACAGTGAGAATACAAGATGGAAACCATATATTTAAAGGTAATGGCTCTGCTTTAGATGTCTTAATGGCATCAGCAAAAGCCTATTTAGAAGCTGTTAATAAAATGATCCATCATCGATCAAATCCCTCACGAATCAAAGCAAACGTATAATATAACAATAAAGGAGTTCAAATATGCCGCATTATAAAATTGCAACTATTGGTGGAGATGGGACCGGTCCAGAAGTGATTGCTGAAGCCACTAAAGTACTCAAAGCCTTACCCAATAATCAGATTACATTTACATTTACAGATTTACCTTATAATGGAACACGCTATTTAGAAACAGGTCAAACTCTATCAGATCAAGAATGCCAGGATCTTAAACAATATGATGCGATTTTATTAGGTGCAATTGGACACCCTGATATTCCACCCGGCATTTTAGAACGTGAAATTTTATTAAAAATGCGTTTTGATTTAGATCAATATATCAATCGCCGCCCAGTTAAATTATATCCGAATGTAGCGACGCCACTGAAAAATGTCACGCCTGCTGATATAGATTATGTTGTCATCAGAGAAAACACAGGGGGACTGTATACCGGTAAAGGATCTTGTCATCACAAAGGAACAGCAAAAGAAACAACCACACAAATCATGGAATATTCACGTCACCAAGTCGAACGCTGTATCCGTTATGCGTTTGAAACCGCCCAGCAACGAAAAAAAGAAGGAAAATTAGGTAAAGTAACACTTTGTGGTAAAACCAATGTACTCACTTACGTTTATGATCTATGGGAACGCGTACTGCATGAAGTGAATCAAGAATTCCCAGATATTGAAGCGGATTATGTTCATGTTGATGCCGTATGTATTTATATGGTTGAATGTCCTGAAAAATTTGATGTTATTGTAACAGGTAATATGTTTGGTGATATTATCACAGATCTTGCAGCAACCACTCAAGGTGGAATGGGGGTTGCGGGTAGTGGTAACATTAATCCCAATGGGGTTTCTATGTTTGAACCCATTGGCGGAACAGCCCCGGCATTTACGGATCTCAATCAAATTAACCCTATGGCAGCGATTGCTGCTGCACATATGATGCTTGACCATTTAGGCGAACACCAGCTTGCTAAACAGATTGAAATTGCAAAAATAAAAGTCATTCAGGAAATGAAGTCAATGCAAGCCGGAAAAATGGGCTTTTCAACCACAGACATTGGCGATATGGTCGTTGAAACAATAGCAATGACCGCGCTTCAAAATGGATAAAGCCGCACTACGGCAACAATTTAAAGAAAGTCGTAACAATGCACCCTATAAACAACTCAAACTAAATGACATCCAACAATTAATCGAAAAAAGCAATCATATTGCTGCCTATCTACCCATTAATAACGAAATTGATACAGTTTCTTTTATAAAATGGACATTATCAAACACACCCAAAAAATCAATTTATCTCCCCCGCCCTACGCCAAACTCATATGAACTTGCTAAAATAATAAATTTAGATACAGATATCATTAAAGGTCCATACGATACCCAAATACCACATCCTAGATTATCTCAATTTAACCCTAAAAAAATTGAACTATGGATCATTCCAGGGCTTGCTTTTACAGCAAGTGGGATTCGCTTAGGGTATGGAAAAGGAATATACGATCAATTATTAGCAAATACGTCTGGTTATAAACTGGGAGTTGCTCATTATTGTCAAAAAACAACTCAATTACCACAAGATCCTTGGGACATTAATATGAATAGTGTTTTATTTTACTAAAATAACCACTATTATTCATTTAAAAACTAACATTAATATAATAATTATTAAAATTTATTTAATTGATTTCCTCCGACTGGCATAATAATCTCCTTTTAATTGTTATTAAATTTATTCTTTATACTATAGTTATCGTTTTTAGTCATAAATAATTGCAAAAAAATTGTTATTTTATTCTTTTATCATAGATAATATAAGATATAATAATTAAAATAATTAGTATTTAGTACTCTATAACGATACACAAAAAAATAATAAAATTATTAACTGTAGCTATAGTAAATTTATTAAGCCATCTGCTTACTTAAAACCGTATACGCTTCATTAATCTCTTTAATTTTTTCTTCTGCCATTTTACGAATATCATCACCTAAATGCTGAACACGATCTGGATGATGTTCTTTACTAGCGGTACGATATGCTTTTTTTAAGGCCTCTTTTGTAACACCTTTAGATACACCCAAAACAGCATAATAATGATCTGTTTTAGATTCAAATTTTTCATATGCAGATTTAATCCTAACATGAACAGCATGAGGAACTCCTAATTTTTGTGCAATTTGATCTGCAATTGACTGTTCAGATTTTGTAATAACATTATCAATCGAAATAATGCGATATACCATATCTAATAACACATAACAGGGTTCACCTGAAAACCGCTGTTGAAATTCTTCACACAAATCAACTAAGGAATACGATTGCTTTAAACTCGTCTGGATTAAATCCTCAACCCATTCCATCTGATGCCCTTGATAACGCAACTGTTGTCGAAAAAACGACTTCAAACTATCTAACTCACGTTGGTCAACATGACCATCTGCCTTAATCGCTTGAATCGATATTCTCACAAATAACTCAACAAATTGATTATGACTTACACCAAAGCCATGAATTGAACCACCAATCTGAGAATTTCTAGCAATCCGACGTAATACCCAAACAATAACACCCAAAAAAAGAAAAAAAGGAAATAAAGAAAAAACCATTCCCACTAACAAAAAAATAGTTCGAAAACCACCAAAAGCAAAAAAAACTAACATCCCTAACCAAAAATAATTCCCCCCATTATTATAATTCTGATATCGCATGAACAACCTCCGTTAATTTCTCCCAATTTTGATCTGTTTTTTCTGGACAAGGTGTTTTAATTTCAATTAAAACATCATTAACATAATCTTCTGAACGCATTCCCACCAAAATACAACTCACACCAGCCAATTCACGTAAGCCTCGTAAGGCTTTTTGACTCAATGTCGGAATCGACGCCCAATCCGAAACATATGTATTTAAAATATTCTTAATTTTCTCAGACCGTGTTGCAGAAACTACCTTATAATAAGCTGTAATTAACTGAACGGTATTATTAAATAAACCAAAATAAGTTGTAAACCAATCCTGATCAATCTCTTTTAATACTTTATCTTCTGTCAATAACGCAATCGAATATTCAATATGAGGTAAAAAATAAGCTGATAATGTATCCTGCCAATGTTCATACCCCGAAAATTCACCCCAATACGAATGAAGTTGCTGACCAAAAGAAAGAGTGGTCTTTAAATAAGACTGCTGCGCCTCATTAAGTCCCATTTCATCAAAATTTAATTCTTCAACAGTTGACTCTAACTGAACTAATTCCTGTACCAAATCATCAATTTCCAAAGCAGACGGGGTATCCTCTACAATAAAATCAACTAACCGACATATCTTTTGATCAACAATTGCATTAAACGGACGGTTGATCAAAACACCTAAACCATAAGAGCGAGCACGCATCACAACATCATATCGATTTTCCAACAAATTTAATGGAAATTGAATCACTTTAAAGTGATTATTTTTACTGACCTCAGCGGCAATCTCAACCAAACGATTCAAATCAACACTATCATAAATATCATTAGAGTAAGGTAACGTATTTGAACTAATCCCATAATAACGAATTCGACCATATTTGACTTCAGACTCTAAATACTCAAATGCCGCTTTAATCCGACGATAAAATTCATCCCTAGCCTCATCTAAAGAAACATTATTTAACTTTTGACTCATTAAATAATATTCTGGATTATGTAACAAATACACATCAATACAGTCTAAATCTAAACGGTTCAAACTCGCAGAAACTTGATCCGAAATAAAATCTGGATGAATACAATGCTCAAGTCCTTTCGAATACTCCACTAATTCCGGTATAGGATGATTTTGTTGCTTACGTTCCTGACTTTTAATATAGGTTTGACCTTGAATATAGCCCCCTTTACTCACAATCACCACATCATCACGCTGAATTTTTTGAGCTGATATTAATTGATTAACCACTTTTCCAATCAATGCTTCAGAATCACCATCACCATAATTTGAACTTGTATCAATTAAATTAATACCATTCTTAATCGCATACAATAATGCACTTTCATGATCTTCAATCTGAGATGACACACGATAAGTCCCAAATCCCACTTCAGAAACCTCAAGAACAGTGTCTCCTAATTGATTATAATTAATTTTTTTATTCTTCATTACCCCATTAATAACACATTCGCCCCATTTACGCTAGAATAGAACGTATATTATTAAGCGTTACAACAATTAATATGTAAATATTTACACGCAGGAATAGCACTTGCCGCACCTAATATTGGCGCCAAAAAATATAACCACATCACATCCCACTGTCCTGAAATAAACGCCGGACCCAAAGAACGAGCAGGATTCATCGACGCCCCCGTTACCGGCCCTGCAAATAAGGCTTCCAATGCCACTGTCCCACCAATCGCAAGCCCTGCCATTAAACCCTTTTCTTTCGAACCAGTAGCCACACTAAGAATAACAAACATCAGAAAAAATGTAAGTAAAAACTCATACAAAAATGCCCCAAAAAGAGAAATATGCGGAAATGTTCCCCCTAATAATTCATGAACTGGAAATATAACAGCTAACATATAGCTAGCGACTATTGCGCCAGCACACTGAAACAAAATATATAACACCATATCATAACCATTCAAACGACGAATCAAAAAAAAACCAATCGTGACTGCTGGGTTGATATGTGCGCCAGACGTATCTCCAATAGCATAAATAACGGCCATAACCACCAAACCAAATGATAACGCAATACCAACATGTCCAATGGTACCACCTAAACTATCATTCGCAATAATCGAGCCTGTACCTGCAAAAACCAAAAAAAAAGTACCTAAAAATTCACAGATATACGTTTTCATTAAGTCAACCCGACACGATTTGCTAGGACGAAACATCCGCTAATTTACGAGTATGCCGAATGATATCTCCTTCCACCAAATAAATAACATCTTCTGCAATATTCGTTGATAAATCAGCAATACGTTCCAAATGATTTGAATTTCTTAAAATACCAGTCAATTGTTCTATCTCTTCAGGTGACTCTTTCATTTTATTAAGAACAACAACCTTCATTTCTCGTTTTAAATGATCAACTTTATCGTCTAACCCACATACCTCTCTTGCCAAATCAGGATCCCTCTTAATAAACGACTCAATACTTTTATTTAACATATTTAACGCTTCATCAATCATCTCAGGTAGATAAAAAAACGTTCCTTGTTGAGATAAACTGGTTTCTTGATCACTAAAAATAATCACTTTACGAACAATATTAACCGCCAAATCACCAATTCGCTCTAAATCATTATTCATCTTTAAAATACCAATAATAAAGCGCAAGTCTTTTGCTAATGGCTGATACATTGCAATAATTTGTAAGCATTCCTCTTCAATTTCTATTTCTAAGCGATCAATTTCATGGTCATTATCAATGACACGCTGAACATCTTTTGGCTCTGTTTTCATAAAAGATTGTGTCGCTAACTGAACATTCTCTTCAATTTTAGTACAATAATCTAAAAATAAATTATTTAATAAATCTAACGCATTTTCTAATGGACTAGACATTTTTCTTCCTCCTTTACTTTTACTTTTTCAATCGGAATATGAATCGAAAATTGACTTCCCTTTCCTTCCTCACTTTTCACTAAAACCTTACCGTTATGAACCAACGCAATATGCTTAACAATCGCCAAGCCTAAACCAGTACCCCCTAATTGACGACTCCGCGCTTTATCAACACGATAAAATCGTTCAAATAAATGAGGGATATCTTTCTGAGGAATACCACTTCCAGTATCCGATACATTAATAACAAAACACTCATTCAAAATCAATAAAGAAATCGTAACAGAATGATTAGCACGACTGTACTTAATTGCATTATCGATTAAATTAACCGTTGCTTGTTCAATTAAAGACGCATTAATTTGAGATATTATCGTATCATGAGATTCATATACTAATGAAATATTTTTTTTCTGTGCATTGGCTTCACAAACAGTAATTGCCTTTTTCAGAACATCATTCACATCATAACCTGCTTTATCAATATTATTTTGAGAATCTTCAAATTTCGAAAGACTTAATAAGTCATCAATAATCGCATCTAATCGATTTGCATGAGTTTGCATAATTTCTAAAAACTCATGACGTTCAGACGGATTATCAATTGCACCACGAAACAATGTCTCCAAAAACCCTTTAATTAACGTAACTGGCGTCTTAAGCTCATGAGATACATTCGCCACAAAATTACGCCGCATATCTTCTAATTCTTTACTATTAGAAATATCATGCAACACAATAACAACCCCTAAGCACTCCCCATTATCCGTTGTCAAAGGCGAAATATTACTGTGTAAATATAACTGTTTAGGACGGCGTACAACAAATTCCCCTTCAACCAATTGATTATTAAGTAATGACTGACGAATCAACTGCTGTATCGATGTATTACGAATCACTTCATTAACCGCAGACCCCACAATACGTTCAGAATCTAAATGCGTAAAATAGCGTCGAGCAGGCTCATTAATCGTCATAATTTTTTCATTTTTATCGACAGTAATAATCCCTTCCACCATATTGGATAAAATAATTTCTTTTTCATACGAATCTTGGGTCAAGCGCAGTAACCGATCATTAAGTTTAACCCCCATTAAATTAAATGATTTCGCTAATCGACTTAATTCGACTATACGGGGCAAATTTAAATAATAATCAAAGTTATCCTGAGAAAAAGAAGTCAGCCCCGCATTAAAAAAATTAAAAAAATTCTGTAGACGAATATTAAGATAAACCAAAGACATCACTGAAATCAAAGCGCCTATCCCCATAAAAATTAAAAAATAATAAGACACAATAAAGTAATGACCGATTAAAGCAAATAAAACACAGATAAAACTCGGAAAACACAATTGTAAAAATAAACGTGACTTCATGACAACACCTTTAATTTATAGCCCACTCCCCTTACAGTCTGAATCAAGTCAGCCGCAACCCCTAACTTTTTTCGCAATGAAACCAATAAAACATCAATCAAACGAACAGTGACATAGTAATTCTCACCTTTCATAAAATCAATTAACTGTAAGCGAGAAAAAACACGACCAGGCTGTAACGAAAAACAATGTAACAAATTAAATTCAGTCACATTTAAATCCAATAAACGCTGTCCTAAATACACTTCATAACGATCAGGGTACAACACCAAATCACCAAACTGAATCACCTCAGACTTACTCTGAGTAGGCGAGTGCTGTGAACTACGTCGAAGTACTGCTCGAAGTCTTGCAATTAAAACGGCAATACTAAAGGGCTTTGTGACATAATCAGCAGCCCCTAATTCCA
>MDSW01074803.1_pt1 | contig 10005 bp, 8 predicted proteins | sample 811171 | NCBI WGS metagenome assembly MDSW01 (sample SAMN05326641, study PRJNA326480) | marine metagenome | isolation source: seawater | place: Atlantic Ocean: North West | collected 2012
CCAGGAACTTTGCTTATTGATCCATATTTATCAATGATTTGATCCGTAGAAAGACCAGCATTGCTGGCCTCCGCTACTTTGGAGCCATAAGCAAGAACATAGAGCGATTGGAACATCCTCTCGTTAACTGATCGATTAACCTGCTGGAGCCGATCAACAAGCTGATTACACTCATTGGTTGCAGCAACCAGATCCGCCTTTGGCTGCTGCAGCTCTGCCAACTGCTTCTTGTCATCAGCCAGCTTTGAAGTTGCCAATTGGTAAGCATAGTTAGACGCAATATCACGACTACCAACCCATAGATCGATGCCAACACCAGAAAATGCTGTTTTGACAAGGCTCAAAAGTAGAAAAGCAAAGAGACTTAGGGTTGCCGTACTTTTGTGATGGGAATCCCGACGATCGGTGGCCTTTGTTCCAGCGGCATTAGAGGCATAAAGGATAATCAGAGACAACAGAATCGCGCCTGGCCAAGACAAAGCCCGGAGCGGACCCCAAAGCGCTATTTGAAAAACAGGCAAGGTGCAAAAGAAATCCCAAAGAGTTGAGATACTCATCACCTTAGATGTGGCATTAACAGAGCCATCCAAAGAAGGTGTTGCATATGATTTGCCACGCATAGAAGTGACAGGAACCCAAATATTTGACAGCAGAAACGAAAGTACATTCTGTTTTTTTATATTCAGGACAAGATCGGAAGGGACTTTGATCCTGTCTTCTTGTTTAGCTTCATTTGGCAAGTATTGAGCCTTTACAGAGTCAGCTTGAACCTTGAGAGCAACGAGCTCGGGCCTACGCTCAATAAAGTCGACCAAAGGATCAATACCTTGAAGCCCGTCAGGCTGATACGAGCTGGCCATTTAATTGGTCTGAAAATATCTTCACTATAACAGCAAAGATAGATATGCAAACAACCCAACCATTCAGCAGCAAAATCAAATGAATGCCATGAGAAAGCTGGCTTTGCAAGAAAAGGCATCAGTGCATGCAACATACAAGGATAAAAGATATTGAGTCAGGGCGTTAGCAAAGGCAATAGCAAGTAAAGTCAAGAGGTATTGAGATGACAACAAAACAGACAAACAATGTCATTAGGCCTACTAACACCAATCACTACACTGATAGCATCCCTAGCAGTTTTATATATCATTCACTGGCTTGATATTGTTGAAAGAGAGCCAAAAAAAGCCCTAATCACAGCTTTTATTTCAGGCATATTCACAGCAGCTCTCGCATTGGGTTTTGCAGAAATTGCATCATCAACCTGGCTCATTGCTACAGGTTCAAGAGAATGGGTGAACTTTGCCGGATCTGTCATTGATGCTCCCATTATTGAAGAACTTTGCAAACTTGTTGGCCTTGCGGCAGTAGTAGCGATCTGCCGGAAAAACATCAATTCGTTGATGGATCTTGTTTTATATGGGAGCGCCGTAGCGATTGGCTTTGAATTTATCGAGAACACTTTGTATCAGTGGCATGCACTACAAAGTACAGATGCGGCACAAGCATGGATACAAGAGTTCAATTACAGAACAATTGGAACCGCTGGAACCCATGCTTTTTTCTCGGCCTGGAATGGCTTAGCTATTTGGCTCGTGATGAGCTTGAAGCAATCAAAGGTCAAAAAGATATTATGCATTGTGCCAATTCTTATAGCAATAAGCCTGCATTCAATCAACAACCTATCAGCCTTTCTTGCAAACTATGGCCCTGCAGGAGAGCTTGTCCAAGCCAATTACATTGGAATGCTGCTTGGATCAATCAACACATCCGTTTCAGTTGCCGGTTTCTTAGCCTTAATAGGTACAGCACTTGTCCTTGACTTATTCTCATTGAGCAAGTTGAGCATTGACCTGCAAAAAGGTCTTGACAATCAACGACTGGAAGTACTAGCCAATCCTTTTTACCACCTTCTTGCCCATGCATCCTGGTCATGGAAATTAGCAGGCGAAACCGCAGCGAAGGAGGTGCAAAGAAAGACTTTTAGTCAATACGCAAGACTGGCAGTTGAATACCATATCCCGCTTACAAATAAAGCTGGAAACACTGGAGAAAAGAAAAGAGAGATATTGACTAGAGCTTATAATCTGGTCAAAGGTCAATGAGAGTCAATCTCGAGAATCATCTTCTGACGGAATATCCTCAAATACGTTATCTGGAACCTTCAGAATGTATTTGGACGGCTTGATAAACAAACGAGCCACTGTTTCTTCCAAGGGCGCATTTGGGTCAAATTCATCTTGGTAGCCAAAAGCATCTTTAAGAGCGGAAGAAGCATCCATAGTGTCATCAACAAAAGCAATGCGATATTGACAGGGAGATTCTCGAGTAACAGTCATACAAATAACCGACTTACCACGGTATCGAGACGTTGTTAATTCAATGTCTTCAAAGTCTAAATTGTTAAATGCATCGACTGCTGGGCAATTCAGCTGTGCTATCTCAATAGAAGAACTTTGATCTAAAACATTAAACAGCTGCTCCATTGAGCCTGACAATTGACCAGAGCAGCTCTGCAATGACTGTGCTGGGGAGCTCATCGGTTGCAGCAATATGCTAGCCACAGCCAGGGGAGAAACCAGCAGCGCACGGATCGCAGGAATAAGTGCGGGTTGATTACTCATGTTCATCAATGTCCTTGCTATCTTCGTAAAGATGGACAGCCTGCAAAAGCAGGGCGACAACATTAAAGAGTAGCAGCCCAAGGATTATATTTCGCTGAAGACGAGCCTTACCGTCATCTAGCTTATTAAGTTCAACGGCATATGAGTCAAGTTCGTTTTCTAGTCGTGTGAGCCTAGATTCTCCACCGATGCTTACTGCTGGTACAGCTTGGTTTGCAATCCCAGGGAGAGCTTGGCATACAATTGGAAGGTCAACATCAAAAAATTCATCGTTCCTAAGCTCAATTGAATCTCTTACACGAGAAAATAGTATTATGTTGTGAAGGTTGACACTTTCGCAGTAATCAGTCAATGCTCTTTCCTTTTCAAGGCGAAGAGCTTGTTGGCCAAGAACGACAGAAGTCAAACCAAAAGCCAATGACAATATCAAAGGACGTGCTTTCTTAGAGATCATTCAGTGTCTTTCCCAGCAATGGGAGATCGAGATTTTCGGGAATAGTTATTGTTCCACACATCAATTGCACCAACAGAGATGAACAAGAGTAGTTCAACTACAACAAGAATTAAATAAGCAACATCTGCCTTGGTCTTTGCGTCCACAAGTGAAGGTGAGTTCTGAATCTCAGAGTCAACCCATATCTGAATTTTTTCTTGCATTAAAAGAAGTGAATGAAGAACCTGCTGATAACCAGTCTCTACAAGAGTTGGCGAATATATGACAGATGTACGCAAGTCAGATAGCAAGGCTTGATACGAGGTTGAAGATGTGGAACCAATAGATTCAAGAAAAGCCTTCCAGTCTTTATATAAGCTCTGAACAGACTCAAGAGCAATGGCGTGCTCTGGTGTGTTGCTACTTTCTTTGAGCAAAGCAAACCATGTACCAGACCTATTTATTTGCTGAATAAGGAACTGAACTACCTGGTCGCAAGAGTCTGAAGCTGGATTTGCAAGGCAGCTAGCCATAGGCAGGCGATCAATATCACGCTTAGCTCCCAAGTTATCAACAATAATTTCGCCTTGTTTTGCAAGAAGTTCGCTGTGTGTCTTTGCCCGTGTAATCATTTCATTTTGAGCTACGATAAAAATCATCGTATTAAAGCCAAAGATACTGGCAATGCCCATGGAGCCAACCACTAGCTTGGTAACTGTTCTATGGCGGGCTGTGTAGTTCATTTAAGGCTTATAGAATTGCATTTTTTGGCGAAGCGTCTAGATGCATTTTGATTTCCATAGTCTGCGGCAATAGTCCATTGTTTGCAAGCAGCGCTAAGTTCTCCATCTTTCTCAAAGACTTGGCCAAGCTTAAAATGAGCTAATGCGTGAGTTGGTTGCATATTTATAATATTCACTAGTAATTGTTTAGCCTGAATAAAATCCTTGACCTGGATCAGCAAAGAAGCTTGCTCAACCATCACGGGAATATCAGTGTCTTTCTCACTTAGAATAGACCAGTTTATCTCTATTAGCCTATTCAAATCAGTATGATGCTGCCTCCTTAAACCACGACCTCGATACAATTCTGCCCTACTAGAAATAGCATTTTTGTTCAGAGGATTAAGTTGAATTACCTTGCTATAGTCGTTGATTGCTTTCCAATAGCTTTCATTCGCCCAATACTTTAAAGCACGAGACATATATAAGTCTTCACTTTCAGGATTAAGGTTAATGCCAACTGATATAGCTTGGAGAGCATCCTTATCTCTATTTAATGCGCTGAGAATATGCATCATCTGTGTATAAGCAGATGTCTCATGGGGTCGAATGCGGGTCATGGCTTGATAGTCATCTAATGCCTTTTCAGGTTGGCTTAGAGACTGGTAATAACTTGACCTGAGCAAATAACAATCATAGTCATCAGGGAAGTTAGTAATTGCTTCGGAAAGCACAGCTATAGCTTGTTTATAATCTTGCTTCTTTGAATAGATTCTTGAAAGTGCAGTGTAATTATATAGGATTGGTTGAGGTGATAGTTTCAAAGCCCTCGAATAACCTTCAATGGCTTGATCATTATTTTCGAGCATTTCAGAGCTATAAGCCCGTGAACTAACCACATGATGGTCTGAAGGATCAATCAAAAGTGCACGGTCAAATAGGAGGATTGACTGTCCATAGTTTTTTCTCTCTTGTTCAACAAGTCCCATCCAATAGATCGCTCTTGAATTATTAATGTCATGATCAAGGGCCAACTGAAAATCCTTCAATGCCAGTTGATATTGACCTGATTCCTTATAAGATATGCCTCTGCGTATATAGGCCTCAGACTCGTTACCAGAATTTCTAGAGAGCTCAATCAGGTCAGTATAATTTTTGGTTGACTCAATGGGATTGCTGGTTTGAGAATAAGCCCAAGCGAGACCGTTATTTACATCATATGAATCCGGCTGATACTCCAAACTCTTTTTAAAGCTATTAATTGCTTGAGGCCATTGTTGCTGTTCATTATAAATCCAGCCAAGGTTCTCAAATGCTAAAGCTTTGTTTTCACTAAAATGGGCTAATTTATTATAGTCACTTATCGCATCATTTAGTTTTCCACTTTTCCATCTTGCATATGCTCTTCCTTCATAACCAAACTCTAGATTTGTACCGATTTCCAGGACTTTATTAAAAGCAGTAATCGCTTTATCATATTGCTCTTGATCGCGATAACACAATCCTAAGCGCCAGTGATGAAGCCAATCCGTAGGAGATTCTGAAATTGAAAACTGTAGATCAGCAATACCTCTAGTAAAGTCACCGAGCACGCAATAGCTGGCCCCTCTAGTGCTAAATGAATCACTATTCTGCAATGTCATAAGATCAATAGATTTTGAAGCCGCAGTAATCGCCTCCTGATATTTGGATTGCATAAGTTTGACTTCAGCAATTGAAGAAAAAATTGAAAAGTCGGATGGATCTATTCTCAGAGCAGCTTCATAATCGGAAAGAGCTCCATTCAAATCATCATTGTCATACTTAGAATAACCACGAAATAAATATGCATCTTTCTGATCTGGATTCATTTCTATGGATTTACTCCAAGCTTTAATAGATTCCTCGTTTAAACCAAGATCACTCTTGGCATAAGCCAAATAAAAATAAGCTTTTGCACTCTTCTTTTTGGCTAGAGCTAGTTCTGACAGCCTTAGCAAGGTTTGCTCTCTTCCCGGCTCACTTGCTGATTGTTCAGCCAAAAATATATAATCATCATAAGTTGATGGTTGTGTTCTGAGTGTTTCATATACGCCTAATCTATAGTTTAAGAATTTTCTAATTGGTATCCCCTGATTCACGCCTGTTTTGACAATCGACCGTCTTTGATGTGATTTAATTTGATCAACCTCTCCTCTCCCATGGATACCTACTAATTTACCTTCATAGGAGTAAAGACCTCCTCCACTCATGCCTGTTGATGTGGAAGCGGTGTAAAGCAATTGGTACCCATTGGGAATTCCCATATCAGCATTTGCCACTAGCTCGCCTTTATTTATCACTAACTCTTGCTTGTCTAATGGCCAACCTGCGGCATAGATTGACAGGCCACTAGTTGCTATTCTTGAATTAGAAAGACTTGCAATATTGATTCTCTTTTTGGCCTTAAATGTTATAGTAGCCAAATCATAATCTAGAACTCTTTCTATATTAGAAGCATTAACTATTACCTCTGATCCATCAGCAAGGCGAATTATGACTTCTTCTTCTTTGGAGATTCCATTGACAACATGCCATGCTGTTAATGCAGTGTATGTATCCTCCTTGCGATCAACTACAACTCCAGATCCATATGAATAAGGTGTAATCAATCTAATACTTGATAACTGAATAGTGCTTATTATATTATTACCGATATTTAATGATGAATAGCGCGTATCCCCATTAATTGCAAAAGCAAAAAGGACAGCCAGGCAACTTGGAATTGCATGTATTGATTTGCGCAACCAAGAACATTTCCAGACACCCTGAAAAGTGTTGGAGGAAAGTTTGAAATATCTAAAGGCCATGTTCGACTAGAGAAGCAAGAGAGATGCTATATATAGTATAAAAAAGATCTAGTATTTTTATATTCAAGATCAGTCAAGGTTGCATGCTTTGCGCAAGATAGAAGTCGCTTTAGACAAGCTAAACCCACCATATTTGAGTGGCATTAGTACTCTATTTTTAGGACTACAAGGCCCTTCAACAGCATAAATATGCTCGCCGTCATAGGATCGCTCCCAGAAATACTGGCCAACATACATTGATCTTTTCCAATTAGTCTTGCAAATTTCAATTCTTTCATTGCTATCCGCTATATCTTTACAGTGTTCTTTGTAAAACGATAAGCCAGGTCTCCAGGTTGGGTATCTAATTGGTCCTTTTGTTAACTCAACAAAAATGGATTTGTCTCCATCTGCAATCTCAAAATTGACTAGATTTCTCTGCCTAAGCTCCATTAAAAGCTCATCAGCAGTACACTTATTTAGTAATTCAGCTAATGGCTTACCAGTCAAACCAATAATTACGGAATGCTTCTTAAGCCCTGCTTGATAGGCAGGGCTATGCTTATAAACATCTGTCAACATAAACCGGCAAATACCATCTATTTTTTCAAACCTAAAGCCAAAGCCTAGGTAGTAGTCACTCTTCGAAACTCTTTCTTGGCCTTGAGCAATTACTGGCAGCTGTAAAAGCAAGCTAGGTATCAAGAAATTAGCAATAAATTTGCCAATCGATCTGCATTGTTTATTAATCATCTAAAATGCCTCGTATCGTACAAACGAGTGTCTTTAATTATGCCTAACCATCTCACAAGAAGACGTGACTGCAATCCACTTGTTATTGGTGCATTGACTGGACTTGTGGCACCAGTGTTAGTCCTCATATATGCAATAAGACTGCGTTCATGGCTGCTTGGCATCATCCCCTTATGCATTTCAGGACTCGTGTTTGCTTTAGTGTCTGATGATCTTGAGAATGCGCAAAGAAAGCTTGCAAAGTATGGATTGCAGTTAACTTCTGGCGCTTTTGCAGCAGGCACTGCTCTTGTACTTAAAAAAGAAGCCATGGTTGACAACAAAGACAACTGATAGGATTAGTCTTTGTATGACGTGCAAATTTGATTATAATCAAGGTATTCCAAAACACGGTTATCAAGGTTAATTGCAAGCTTATAGTCTTCACACGCGTCGTTAATCTTTCCTAGGCCTTCTTTTATAATGCCTCTAGAAACCAGCCAAAATTGTTGGTTAGGCTGAATCGTAAGACTGGCATTTAACATCTGAATAGCCATATTAGGTTTGCCAGCCATATCTGCAACCTGAGAACAATCCGCCAATGCTCTTGCTTTGTCAGAAGAATTTGGTTCACTACCATCAATTGCCTGGATACAGCTTTCATTCAAAAGCTTCCATTCCTCATCAGGGTATATTTCGAAGGATGGTTGTGATGATTTTGCAAGTAATGCTTCAACAAGAACTTGACTGGCCTTCGCTGATTTTGAATACTTTCCGACCAAGTTTTTTGCGTGGTCAATTGCTACTTTATATTTTTTAGCTTTACTATAAGCATAAACAAGTCCTGAGCTGTAATGAATCAAAGTTCTGGTTTTTTCTTCACTTTCCTCAAGAGCATCTAACTTTTGAATTGCTAATTGGTACTCAGGCACCGCTAGCTCGTAGTCAAATAGATCGATATACATGTTGCCTTTTAAATAATTTATATCGTGCAATATTGAGTATTTGCTTTCTAGTTTTTTCAAGTTTTTAATATGCTTGCGCAAACTTGCTTGATCGCCAGGCATTAGGTCTTGATCTTCGATTGTTTTGATAATTTGATGATCATCCCATCTCATTGACAACCTAGATGTTATCTGTCCTGGTTTAAGCTTATTATTGCTCCAAAATTTATCAGACTCCTTCTTCTTTGCTTCAATGGCAAGTCGTTTATATTTTCTGTGATTTGGCGCATCATTCAATTGATAATACGCATATGCAAGAATTTCATATGCATGCGGCTCAACAAATTCAGGCATACCTTCTAGTCTTTGCAACATCAACTTACCAATAAAGATTCGCTGTCTTGCAGTCCCAGAATCCTTGCTTAATTGATTTGCATAACTTCCAAGCTCAATTGCTGTCATGTCCGAAAAATCATTACTCACAACAGCTCTACCTTTCTTGTGCAGGTTCTCAAAAAGAAGATAATTATTGATACTCATTCCATTATTAACACCTGATTTCACTATATCAATTGAGTAGTTGATAGTTCGGGGATCTCTCTCACCCCTGCCGTGGATGCCAATTAAGTTACCTTTAATACTGAGAACTGGGCCGCCACTCATGCCTGGCCTGGTTTCAGCTGTGTAAAACAAGTCGTAGCCCTGCGAAGCACCCAAGTAGTTAGACTCAAACAAAATGCCTCCAGTTGTAGTGACTTTGCCACTACTTTTTCTGATAGGGAAGCCAGCAACAAATACATTGGATCTTTGTCTTAACTCTTCCTCGCTATGCGCTAAATCTGGTGCATGATAAGCAACATCACTTTTAAATTTAAGAATGGCCATATCACTGGCACCCACTCTAATTGGGGCCTCAATCACTTTATGCTGTTTATTGTCATAGGTCTCGACCCATAGCTCTTCTCCTGCCTGGAGCTGGCTCACAACATGCCATGCCGTGAGTACTTCGTATTGATCTCGCTCAGCTTTAGCAATTACCCCTGACCCATTCACATAGCCAAGCACTTGTACTGTTGACTTTTTGGAAACTTCTTCAATCTTTTCTAACTCCCAACCCTCATCCCTCAAAGCTTTCTCCATCTTCTTCCTCAGATCTGGATTCTCTTTTAGTGTCGCTTCATCCCACTCAAATTGAGCCCTCGCCTCAGGCTGGGGACAGGTTACTGCTGCTGAAATAACAAGAGGGAGCAACAACCAAAGGCGGCTACCGAACACAGGCCAAGCCTCCCGAGAACCAACTGAGACTCATTATTGTACAGGTCTCGTAAATATTGCTTTGCATGCTTTTAAGGCTGCGCCATCAATCGAACAAGTTCTTAAAAATCGTCGTTACAACCCTGCTTTCTTCTCTGCCATGACCTCTAGCTACTCAATGAGCTGCACCAAATAAACAGCGCTTGCATGGCAGACCTGCACATTGAAGCGGAACTCAATGACGTTCTCTTCCTCCACGACATCGTCCTTAGCTTCGCTGAGCAGCTGAGTCTTGGCCTCATTGCGAGAACCAGTGGCAAACAGCTCTTGGCAACCAATGGGCAGGTGCAAATGCAATCACGCTCAAAGCCAGCAAGGATCACCCCAACTGCCTGAGAAACTGATATTTAGGTATCAATCAACCGCTAATCAACGTTTCCAAGGCTTGCTGCACATCGCTTTGGCGCATCAAGGCCTCACCCACCAGCA
>MDSW01163050.1_pt1 | contig 10005 bp, 5 predicted proteins | sample 811171 | NCBI WGS metagenome assembly MDSW01 (sample SAMN05326641, study PRJNA326480) | marine metagenome | isolation source: seawater | place: Atlantic Ocean: North West | collected 2012
CACCGCCAGCAGTTCTCGGCAAGGATTGACCTCACGTCTCGATTGAACTGGACGTCGCCACGCAACATCGCAGCCGAACTGACCAGAATTGCGATCGCCAGAGAGTACGGCGAAAATCGGTTTATCGTGCTGACCACCATCAGTTCACTGTGATGAGTTGATGGTGAGATTTGCAAGTCAGTTCGAAAAGTGAATGACCTGGTTACGCCAACACTTCGGAAATGGTGTTTTTGCTTTCCTTGAACGATTCAACAGGACAGCCAAGCTGCTGCAGAATCGTCAGATACAGATCCGACATTGGTCGCTCGTTCTGTTTCCATTTGGTGTGGTGACCGTGCCTGAACCCAAGCGCGGTCCCGCCCGCCAGAATGGTTGGGAAACTACTCCCCACGTGGCTGGCAGTCTGCGCGCCGCCAAACAGGATCACTGTGTGGTCCAGCAACGTGCCCTCCGTCGCTTCAATGCTCTTCAGCCTGTCCATGAAACGTGCGATACAGGCACACAGCATTTCGTCCCTGAAGCTCAGCGCGATCACGTCCGGATTATCTGCTCCCCGGTTGCCGCCCCCCTTGTGATGCACATCATGGGTCCCACGCAGCCGAGCACCTGCTTTCTGAGCCCAGTCTTTGTAATCGTCGTAGTTGGGGCCGGCTTCGCCGCCAAGACACTGAGTGGCGACTCGGGTCATGTCTGTCTGAAACGCGAGTGCGATGAGATCCGTCATCAACTCGATGTGATCACGCATGCTGTTCTTTTTACCATCCAGCCTGACCTTTGACTGATCGAAGGCGGGGCGACCCTTTTCCAGAATTGCCTCCTTTTGAATGAGGCGTTTTTCTACATCACGGACAGCATGCAGATATTGTTCAACGCGTTCCTGATCAATCCGTCCCAGCTTACGCTTTACATCGTTGACGTTGCCCATCGCCGTATCAAGGATGCTGCGGTTCAGCGCCAGACGAGCCTGCTTTTTCCTGATCTCCATACGATCTTTTGGCGGGAACAGGTTTTCAAAAACACGCCGATAGTCCGCAGTTGCCGGGATATCTACTCCCAGTGAATTCCGCGACAGAGTCGTCACACCAACTCCATTGGTCCATGACAACACCAGAGAATTCAGATACGTCGGACCAATGTGTTTCGCAGCAACCTGATCAACGGAAATCGTGTTCGTCTTTGTTCCGGGAATCAGATTGATGTTGTGTCCCGTCAGCCAACTGTAGGGATGCACGTGCCCACTGATCCGTCCTTCGATATGGGACAGCCCTGTCAGCACGGAAAACTGGTCGCGATGATGCTCCAGTGGTTTGTGAGATGCGGCAAGCGTGTAGTCAGATCCCGTGTCTTTTGGGAACCACTTATACTGACTGATGGCACCAGGGATATAGAAGCAGGCGAACCGCGACGGGTCTTTACCTTTTCTTTCCGCGGCTTCTGTTCTGCCGCCAAATGACTCCAGTGTGGGCAGGGCAAGTGTGGCTCCGAATCCACCCACAATGAGACGACGATTAAGAAGTTGTTTCCGATTCATGCCAGACTCTCTTTTGCCTGTCGATTTGCAGTCGAAGTTACTCGAATTCCATTTCACTTAACCCTAATGGGCGAGGAATGCTTCTGTCTGAAAGACTGCCAACAGCATGTCCCGAAGCGGATACTTTCTGCCGGCATATTGTTTCATGATCGTCTCGATCTCGGCCAGATCATCAATATCCGGCTTACGTCCAGTGGCATACAGCATAAAGTTTTTCATCAGCCCTCGCACCATATCTTCCTGATAGTCGCTCAGGAGCACCTTTTTAAACTCGTCGTAGGTAGAAAACTGCTCGCCGCCCGGTAGTTCGCCGGCGGCGTCCACGGGCCGCGTCTTGCCCTGTCCGTGCCACGCGACTTTACCGTCTAGTTCATCGACCGAGTATGACGCGTGCTCAACGTCCCTCCAGCGGCCACTCAGATCAAAATTCTGAAAGGCAAACCCAATCGGATCCAGTCTGGTATGGCAGACGGAACAATTCTTATCCTCACGATGAAATGCCATTAGCTCACGTGGAGTCAGCCGCTTGAGATCGCCCGCTGAACCGTCGAGTTCCGGAACCTCGAGAGGCGGCAACTGAGGCGGGTCGTCGAGAATCTTTCGAGCCGTCCAGGCCCCTCGATAGATGACCCAGTTATCTCCCATCCAGCACAACATCGACTGGATCCCAGCGTGAGACATAATGCCTCCACCGCGTTTGTCGTTTGTTAGTAGATTCACTTTGCGGAAGTGTCCGCCCTCGATTCCCTCGTATCCGTAGTGACGAGCAATCGCATTGTTCATCATTGTCCAGCTGCTGGAGACAAGCTCGCGCGCCGGCCGATTGTCCGACAACATGCGTGCCACATAAGACCATGTTTCGTCACGCATCGAGTCGCCCAAAAACCGTCGAAAGTGATAGCTGGATTTGCCCAGCCGATCATCAACCAGTGTGAGCGGCTGCTCCATCTCCAGCCATTGACTCACGAACGGACGCACAAATGCATCGTAGCTGAATTCACCATCCAGCAGGCGTTCAGCCTGGCCCTGCAGGACTTCCGGACTTCGCAGTTTTCCATTCGCAGCCAGCGCTCGCAGCTCAGCATCTGGAGGAGCCCCTCTCAGCATGAAACTCAGCCGCGAAGCGACCGCATGATCAGCCACTGCCCTGTCTTTATGAGCCGTCGAATCCAGATAACGAAACGGGCTGCTCATCAGGACGGACTGGAAGGTTGCTCGAAGAGCTTCGTCAAACGTCATCCCTGAACCGCGGAGACGCTGATAGAACGCCAGAAAGGGTCTCTTCTCATTCCGCATCGCCGGACGCCGCCAGGCACGATCCATCCACAACGACAATAGTTTCTCTGCACTCTGGGTGTTATCGCTGAGTTCTCCGAGGTCAGCATTCCAGTGACGAGGAGGCCACAGGGCAACATATTCCCGTTCCAATTCAACGTGCCTGAGAACGAGAAACGGCCTTGGCTGCTCCTCCGGTTTACGTAGCTTCTTCTTGTCCCACACAGGTCGAAACAGGCCTGCTCCGTCCGGAAGTCGGTCAGGCTTTGACTTGTCTTCATTCTCAAACCCCTCCACACGATACGGACTCTCAACCCGTGGCGTGAGAGAGATACTCAGGCCATCCTTCCCCATCAGTGAGTCTTCAATCTGAACCTGATACTCCAGATCAACGGGCCCGGTGATCTCGCGACGATCCAACACCCGTCCACCAATTTTGACCCATACGATTGGATTGGGAATCTCGGGGAACGCTGCGAATGAAGCGACTCTGAACTTCACGCGAACCAGTCCCTGGCCGTCTTCCGGCGGAGCGACACTGAACAAACTGCTGCTGCGATCTTTGGGCCATTTGGGTTCAATCAGAGCGCCTGATCCCGGCATTGCAATACGCGGCAGCTTGCCAAGCTTGATGTTCTCTTCTTTCCATGGATCAAACCGGCGATACGGGTCTTTCTCTGCGTTTACCAAATCAACTTTCAATACCTCGACGGGAGCTGGCTCCAGAAACCGAATGCCCTCGACGGCTCGTCGTGTAACCTCCATCAACTGACTCACAGAGTCAGCTGCATCCTGCAGAGCTTCTGCTCCGGTATCAAAGCCATTCACTTTGCTGTCACCAGGAATCGTCCATGCGAAGTCCACTGTCAGCCCGGTCACGTCCCGAAGTGCAGCCCCAAATTCACGGCGGTTAAGCCGTCTGGTGCTGCCGGCTTCGAAGGCACGTTGTTCCTTTCGGATCCAGTTTAGAATCTTCTTCCTGTCAGCGGCTGCTGGCTGCTCTTCTCCATCCGGAGGCATCTGCGCCGTAGACAACTGCTCGTAAATCATCGTCCAGAGATGTCGATCAGCAGGCCGGAACCCTTCGATTTGATCAAACCGGAGTCTGGCACTTTGCACGTCTGGTCCATGGCAATGAACACAGAGCTGCTGCAGAGCAGGCTTCACCACCCGTTTGAATGTCTGAACATCAGTCGCGTGTTCATCTGCAACCGCAGCCAATGAATGGCATAGTGAGCACAGGAGTGCAGACAGCAGAATCGTCTTCGGAACGATCATCTTCATACAATGAAACTCCGATCGATTGGATTCCCTGAGAAATCCCCGGTCGTCCGGCAGGCCTGAGGTGATGCACGTGCTGATATTCTAATCAGATAGATGACGATGTTTCACGGCAACTGTCGGGCGCCCCTATAAACGTTACCATTCACTGACTCAGCCAGAGTGCAGACTGCGGGATCAGAGGCTGTAGGAGTGCTCTGCAGGGCCGTGCAATTCCGCAGATTGAGGCCGCAGAGATTCCGGCCTCACAAAGGTCGGCTATAGCACCGAGGCCGACTACAGTTGTGCTGGTCAGCTTTGCAGAATTCAGAATCAACACTCATTGAGAATGAGGACTTCTGGCGAAGTCCATTACGTCGACAACCATGAAACGAATGACGCCGACAATTTCAGCACTGGCAGCCGTGTCTTCTCTGTTGAGCACCGTAGCTGCCGATGAAACGACACAGGAATTCAATCAGACGCGATTCGTTACGAGCGAACACATTTCGGCACCGACAGGTCTGTCCGTTTCTCCTGAAGGAGTCGTCTTCGTAAGCTGCGACGAAAACGGCGCCCACGGTACCCGCCGCAATATTGGCAAGGTGATCAGATGTGAGGACACAGACCGGGATGGAGTTGCCGACCAGATCACGGCGTATATCGACCACATCGACTCGCCCCGCGGAAGCTGCTTTGTCAGTGGGACACTGTATCTCATGCAGTCCCCATTCCTCATGGCTTATCAGGACGCGGATAAAGATGGTGTGGCCGAGATAAAGACTCCGCTGGTAACCCAGTTGGGTAACGGCCTGCGGTCAGGTCCTGTTGTCCACGGCGCCAACGGAGTCCGAATGGGAATCGATGGCTGGCTTTATCTTGCCGTTGGTGATCAGGGCTGTTTTGAAGCGACAGGAACGGATGGAACAAAAGCAACTCTTCGAGCTGGGGGCGTTCTACGGGTCCGCCCGGATGGAAGTCAATTGAGCGTCGTGGCGACCGGGACTCGCAACATCTATGACATCGCTGTCGATCCGTGGCTCAACCTGTTTGCGAGGGACAACACGAATGACGGGGGCGGCTGGAACACGCGACTTCATCATGTGACAGAACTCGCGGACTTCGGGTACCCCCACCTGTATCGTTCTTTTCAACACGAGATCATGTTGCCGGTCGCGGATTATGGGAGTGGAGCCGGAACGGGAATGTACTACATTCACGAGCCGGGGGTTCCCGGAGAGTTTGCCGATACGCTCCTGTCCGGTGACCTCAACACAGGGCTTGCCATTCATCCACGCCGCTCTGCCGAGGCCAGCTTTCAGATTCAGCAGGAATCTTTTCGGAATCTGCCCGCCGTCATCGACATGGACATGGATGGCAGTTCGCGGCTGTATTGTGCTTCCCGCGACGGAGGCGGCTTTGGAGTGGCGACAGAACCATTTGGCTACGTCGATGTAATACAGCCGAGTAACAGAAGAAAGGAAGTGTCGTTTCCAGAGATGAGTCGCAGGTCCGACACCGAGTTGATCATGTCGCTGACCAGCCGGAGTCAGGTTGTCCGCCTCAATGCGATGCGAGAAATTGTTGAACGTGGCCCGGGGAAGACTTTCTCAACAGGCCTCTTAGCGACAGCCCAAGACTCAAGCCTGCCAGACTACGTGCGGGCAGCCGCAATCCTGACGCTCAAACAACTGAACGGTCCTCAATCACATCCAGTATTGCGCAAACTCTACCCGGACGCCGCAATCCGTGAATTCATTGTGCGAGCCGTCGGTGATGTCACCAACGAATTCGACGAAACAGCAAAAGCAATCTGTCAGGACGGCCTGAAGGATAAGAACCCTAGAGTGCATCTGAGAGCAATCGTCGGTCTGGCCCGATCCGGCGAGGCTGATGCTGCCACAGACCTCCTGCCTCTTGCTGCGAAGTTGAGGATGTCTGCCGGACCAGCAGATGCAGCCACTCAGAAAGAAGAGGGCGATTGGTCCCCGCCTCACCACGCAGTTCCCCTGACCGCCCTGAAGGCGATCGTGCGACTTGATGCGACAGAAATACTGCTAAACAGTCTGGACAATCATGAGTTTCGCGAAGTGGCACTACGTGGGCTGCAGGAAATCCACTCTCCTCAGATCGTCTCAGCGCTATCGGCAAAGATTGAACAGACTGGCGACCGGGAGCTCGCTCGGCTTATCACCATGGCATTGTTTCGGCTCTATCACAAAGAAGCCCCGTGGGATGGAACCAGGTGGTGGGGCCATCGACCAAACTTTAAAGGCCCGTACTATGATCCTGTGACATGGAAAGGAACTGCCGCAGTCCGGTCCGCGCTGAAGCGTGCTTTCAGAAAGGTAAGTCCAACAGACTACGCAAGGCTCTTTGAGCTGATGCGGCTCAATCAGATTGCCGCGAGTGAACTGAATCTGGACATCCAGTTTGATGAAGTCCTGGCATACCTCGATAAAGAAACTCTGACTTCAGCCGAACACACGAAACTCATGAATGCGGCAGCTGATCAGAGCCGCCCCGACGATGAGCTGCTACAGATCTACAAGTACTACCAACGCGGACCGTTTCCCGACAGCTATCACCATCGTGTCCAGATCCTGCGAAAATGGGGAGAGGGCAGAGCAGCAAGCAAACGGCTTCGAGAGACCTATGCCGAGTTTGTCAGCGGAAGTGAGTTCATCGGCCGCATCAATGAACTCAGTCCTTTCCTGAAGGACGAGCACGAATCCAGTTACAAGTATGCGCACATTCAGTTGCTGAGCCTCATCAAAAACCCACCAACTCCACGAAGCACACGCGAGGCAGCGATGGCTGAACTGGAGAAGACATGGAAGGACCAAAAGAATATCTATCCGCACCGCCTGCGAGGACTAATGCTGGCGTTTGAGGAGGTTGATCCCACTCCGTACGAGCAACAGCTGAAGCCCCTGGTAAACCACCGTGACGAACGAACCAAACAGGGAGCTGCTCGGTATCTCAAAGCGATTGCAGAGGGCCAAAAATAACACGAGGGCCTCCCAAGTGGGCAGCTCCACATTGTGACGGGGCACTGCCCGGCTTATGATACAAATCACACCAGCGACAGCTTTCTCTCACAACGTCCTTTCCTGCGGTCAGTTGCCATGAAGCGTCCCGCCTGCAATCCCGCTGAGCATTCTCATCACCGCCGAGCATTTCTGCAGTCCACACTTGGCGGAACTGCATTAACTGCGTCCGGCCTGGGCGGAGTTCTGATGGGACGCTCGGCCATCGCGGATCAGATCAAAGGAAACCGTCGGCAGGTGCTGAATGTTTTCCTGCATGGCGGAGTCAGTCAGCTGGAAACATGGGACCCCAAGCCCAACACCGACACGGGAGGGCCGTTCCGCGCGATCCCCACTTCTGTGCCGGGGACCCACATCTGTGAGTTGCTGCCGCACACGGCCAAACAAATGCATCGGCTCTCACTTGTTCGCAGCCTGAACACACATAACAGTGATCATGCTCGTGGCGTCGTGGAGATGACGACTGGCCACAAGCGGATTCCCGGCACAGATTATCCGCACCTGGGAGCCGTCGCGGCAAAGGCGTTGACGCCGGACGCTTTCACTCTGCCTGGTCATATCCTGGTACGCCAGACGGCCGGCAAACGGAATGTCGAATCAGAACATCACAAGGCGGCATGGCTGGGAGCACGTTATGCCAGCATGGCGATTTACGATGCCAAACCTCCGAAGATTGGTGACGAGAAAGCACTGGCTCCCGACGCCGACCAGAGCCGCAATGCATTTCGTCAACGAGTGAATGAACGATTTGCACGCGGGCGACGGACGGCGGACACCGAAGCATATAACTTTTCGTTCGAACAGGCGCAGGGACTTGTCGAGCAACGCGACGTTTTCGACATCACGAAAGAGTCAAAAGCTGACCAGGCACGCTATGGCACCAGTCAGTTTGGAACTCATTGTCTGCTAGCGCGACGCCTGCTCGAAAATGGAATTCCATATGTTCAGGTGAACCACGCTGACTACGACACACATCACGAAAATTTCAACTTTCATATCGAGCAGCTGGGCGAATTCGATCTCCCGTTCGCGACGCTGATCTCAGACCTTGCTGACCGAGGACTGCTGGACCACACGCTGATCTGTGTGATGAGTGAGTTCGGACGAACACCGAAAGTCAATGTTCGCTATGGCCGGGATCACTGGGGAACAGCATGGAGTGTCGCATTCGGTGGCTGTGGAATTCAGCCGGGAGCCGTCGTCGGCAAAACGAACGCCAACGGAACTGAAGTCACTGATCGGCAGGTCGATCACGGGAATGTATTCAACACGATCCTTGAAGCCGTGGGGGTCGATCCCGGTGGCGAGTTCGACATTGGCGGACGGCAGTTCCCCATCGCGGATCCCTCGAAGTCCAGCATCTCGGAGCTGCTCGTATGAACGACGCGGCGACCATAAAAGCAGCACCAGAGAAGACGGCGCTGGCGCTGGAGCACAAACACGAACGGCCGCTGACTGCCTGTCACTGGAATCCTCAGTCGCGATTCATCTTTTTCGGCGCCGAGGACAACCTTGTTCATCGGCTTGACCTCACGAACAGGACGGCCATTTCATTAGCAGCTCATGACAGCTGGGTGAGATCGTTTGCATCCTCGCCTGACGGAGCAACCCTGTACAGCGGTGGCTATGATGGCCGCCTTGGCTTCTGGCCGGCAACTGATGAGAAGCCTCAACCGATTCGAATGGTGGCTGCTCACGAGGGCTGGTTGCGGGCTATCGCGGTGAGTCACGATGGAAAACACGTAGCGACCTGCGGAAACGATCGGCTTGTCAGGCTGTGGGACGCGAAAGACGGCACCGCGGTGAGAGAGTTTAAGGGGCACACTTCACACGTTTACAACATCGCGTTCACTCAGGACGGCTCGTCAATCGTATCCTGCGATCACAAAGGAATGGTCATCGCCTGGTCCGTCGCAACAGGAGAGAAACGCGACGTCGCATCGGTTGACGCTCTCCACGAATACGACACAACCTTTCGAGCAGACATCGGCGGCGCACGCGGGATTGCTGTTCACCGGAATGGCGCACAGGTGGCGCTCGGCGGCATCACCAATGTGACCAATGCCTTTGCCGGTGTAGGAGAAGTCGCCATTGCTCTTGTGAATCTGGCCGACGGAAAAGTCGAACGCGTTCTGCAGTCCAAAGGAAAGAAGAAGGGCTGCATCTGGGGCGTGGCTCATCACGAAGACGGCTTCTGGATCGGACTGTCGGGCGGTGGTGGTGGCTGGCTGATGTTCTGGAAGGGTGACACAGATCACGAATTCCACAGCCTGCAACTCAAGAACGACGGACGTGGTATGAGCCTCTCACCTGACCGCACACAACTGGCGGTGGCTCATGGCGACAATCACCTGCGAACCTATACGCTCTACGAAAAAGCGTAGTCGAGTCTATGAGCCGCTCTTTTCCTGAAACCTCTTCCTTGCGCACCGCCATGCCATCTCGATCTGGTCAGATGAAATCCACGAAGATCGGGTGGAAGCTGGAAGTACTTCTAAAGCGACTCCGAGCGGACCGTCCAAATGCTTTGTAATCGACCGGCAGCGCGTCTGTACTCAGCGGGTTCATCACTCAATTCCGCGCCGGAATTCGGTTGGAAATCAAAGAACGTCTTGCGCGACACATGCTGCAGCATTATGATGAGCCAGCTTAAAACCTAACCCCCTGGAACAGGTTATGAAAAAAACTGCCGGACTGATCGCTGCCTTCCTTGTCACCACCTCGGCTCTCTGCTTTGCCGACGATTACGCAGTCGTCATTCAGTCAGATACCGCGAACCAGGCCGGCTGGAAAGCAGTGGCGACTGCTCTGGTTGAAAAGCACGGTGCCAGTGTTCTGACATGGGAGAAAGAGGTTCAGGAAGTCCTGCCGCAACTCGCAGTACTGCAC
>MDSW01206528.1_pt1 | contig 10004 bp, 7 predicted proteins | sample 811171 | NCBI WGS metagenome assembly MDSW01 (sample SAMN05326641, study PRJNA326480) | marine metagenome | isolation source: seawater | place: Atlantic Ocean: North West | collected 2012
TAAATGATCAATCCATGATTAAAAAAACTAAAGAAATAATAGATAATTATAATATTTTAGGTGCTTCTTGGGCAACTAAATCAAGATTACTATCTGGAGGAAATGCTCAAAAATTAGTTCTTTCTAGAGAGCTTTCAGTTAATTCAAGTGTTTTAGTTGCCCATACTCCAACTCGAGGACTAGATGTAAGGGCATGTGCTTCTATTCGTGAGAATTTAAGAAAAGCTGCTGATGATGGAGTTGCAGTGTTATTGATAAGCGATGATTTAGATGAAATAATGTCAATATCTGATTTAATAGGAGTTATTAACAATGGGAAAATTGTTGGAGAGTTTAAGTCTCCAGCAAATCGTCACGAATTAGGTTTATTGATGACAAATGATGCAAAATAAAAATAACTATTATCAATCTCTCTCAAGTCTTTTTAGAATTTCATTAGATGTTCGTCAGAATATCACATTCAATTTAAGATTTCTCTCACTTTTCTTGTCTCTATGTTTTGGAGTTTTAATTTGTTTGTTAATTATAACTAATGCTGGGGTGAATCTTAACTCAATTTATGAGGAGTTTCTTGTATTTACTTTCTTTAATTCTGATGGTCTTGCAACTGTTGTGGTTGAGAGCACGCCACTTGTACTTGTCGGATTAAGTGCAGCATTAGCTTTTAGAGTTAATTTTTGGAATATCGGTATTGAAGGTCAAATATTTCTAGGGGTTATTGGTGCCACCCTTATTGCAATATATGATGTTGGTCCAAATTATTTAAGACTTCCATTAATGCTAATATTTGCACTAATATTTAGTGGACTTTGGTCATTACCGCCAGCATTTCTGAAAATAAAGCTTAAAATAAATGAGGTTATAACTACTTTATTGTTCAATTATTTGGCTTTTTATTTTGTTTTAAATCAAGTTTATGGACCTTGGAAAGATCCTGTTGATAAATTTCCTCATAGCGAACAATATGAAGTATTTGAAAGGTTAGGAAAAATTGGTTGGGGAGATGTAAGCTGGGCAATTGTGATAGTTTTAATAACTGTATTTATTACATGGTTGGTTCTTGAAAGAAGTAAATTTGGAATGAAATCTAGATTTTGTGGAATTAATCCTTCAATGGCATTTGCCATAGGGCTGCCAGTTTCATTTATAACAATTGTTTCAGCAATTTCTTCAGGTGCAGTATCAGGTCTTGCTGGATTTGTCATAGCTACTGCATATGAATTTCGTCTTACACCGCATATCGCATTAGGTTATGGGTTCTCTGGAATTGTTATTGCTTTTTTAGCAGGGAACAGACCTTTCTCAGTTGTGTTGGTTTCTTTTCTTATGGGTGGTTTATATGTAGCTTGTGATAGTTTAAAAGTATTTTATAACTTGCCTTCTGCGCTTGTTGGTCTCATTCAGGCTATAATGGTTTTATCAGTTGCTACTTCAGAATTTTTCATGAGATACAGAATAAAATTTTCATTAAAAAAAGGGACTAATTGATGGACTTTTTAATATACTGGCTATCTGCAATACCTGTATTTTCAGTTCCGCTAATTTTAGCATCTTTGGGATTAATTATTAATGAAAGAGCTGGTGTCCTTAATTTAGGTGCAGAGGGTATAATGTTGTGTGGAGCTCTTGCAGGCGTAGCATTTTACCTTCTATTTGGCAGCAATATTATATTTGGTCTTTTAGGTTCACTTTTAATTGGTGGTCTAGTTGGTGCATTATTTGCAATTTTAGTAGTTATTTTTAGAACTAATCAAGTTGTTACAGGAATAACATTTGTATTCTTAGGATCAGGTTTAACTGGCTTAATTGGTCCATCTTTTACAGATAAAGCAGTTAAAGGTATTAATGGAATATATATCCCTTTCATAAGTGATGTTCCATTTGTGGGTAAGGTATTTTTTTCACATGACCCAATGATCTATTTTACACTTTTGTTTGTATTTTTTGTAACTTTCTTTTTGTACCGAACTCGATATGGTTTAGAATTAAGAGCTGTTGGTGAGAATCCTCAAGCTGCGGATGCAGGTGGAATAAATGTTATTTTAATTCGATTTTGTGCTGTTGTAATTGGTGGTGCCCTTATAGGACTGGCGGGTGGCTACTTGTCGGTTGCAACTGCTAAAATATTTGTTTTTGAAATGACACAGGGTAGAGGTTGGATTGCTATTGCACTAGTTATTTTTGCAAGATGGATGCCATGGAAAGTAGTTTTGGGTGGTTTATTATTTGGTAGTATTGAGGCTTTAATACCTAGAGTTCTTGCGGCTGGTTTTTCTATTCCTCAATATTTTCTTCAAATGACACCATACTTGGCGACATTTATTGTATTGGTATATGCCGCATTAAAGAAATCTGGTGGGCAGGAGGCGCCATCATCTTTAGGCTTTCCATACGTGCGAGAGGATAGAAAATAATTTATATTCCTTTATATGTGTACTTCTAGGTATAAAAATAGTTAGGAATTTACGCTAATATAAAATGTTCAATGTTAAAATTTGACAATAGATTTTTATCACATTTATGTATGATTACATATGCAATTTTAATTGCAGGATCATTTTCATTTGGCTCATTAGCAGTTCAATTTATTGACCCAATTTTAATTACAGCTCTAAGGTTTATTTTAGCTTCAGTCTTAATGGGTTTAATTTTTACTATATCTCAAAAGAAAATATTAAAAATTCCAAAGAATATTTGGAGATATTTGATACTAGGTAACTTAATGGGTGGTTATTTTGTTCTTATGTTTGTAGCATTGGAGTTTACTGATCCTGTTTCAACAGGAGCGGTTTTTACACTTACACCATTTATAGCTATGTATTTTGGACTTTTAATTCTTAAGAATAAACCAAGCCAATTTCAAATTGTAAGCTTAACTATTGCTGGGGTAGGAGCAATTTGGGTAATTTTTAAGGGAAATCTAAATAATCTATTATCTTTTAATATTGGAAAAGGAGAATTAATATTTTTTTTTGGTTGTGCTTGTCAGGCACTCTACATTCCTTTAGTCCAAAAATTTAATAAAGGTGAGAGTATTTTTTTTTCAACACTTTGGACGCTAATTGGTGCTTCATTTTGTTTTTGTATATATTCAATTTTTGTGGTTGATGTTTCTCAAATTACTAATTTACCAATTTTAGTATGGTTATGCATTTTATATCTTACGATTTTTGCAACCGCTATATCTTTCTTTCTTTTACAATTTGCATCAATTTATTTGCCGCCTGGAAAAACTATTTCATATGCATATTTGACACCTGCAGCAATATGTTTAATTGAGGGGTTTTTAGGAAATGGATGGATTTCAACAAGTATAATGATTGGTATTATTGTTATTTTTTTTGGTTTGATTTATATGATTTTCACAGAAGATTAAAATTAATTTTTAATATAAAAAAACTTGATTAAACTGATATTAAATGGCAATAATGAATATAATGTCCATCATTTGGATATGGTAATTATTTATGAAAATTAGAGTAGCTATTGATACAGGCGGCACATTTACTGATGTTGTTGCCATTAATGAAGAAACGGGTAACACTGTTGCTATCAAAACCCCTTCAACTCCTAAAGACCCAAGTCAAGGTTTGTTAAATGGGATAGACAAAATCTTCTCAAAAACTAATGATAATTTGAATGATATGAATATGCTTCTTCATGGAAGTACTGTTGCTACAAACGCTGTTTTAGAACATAAATTTTCAGGACTTGGGCTTCTTGTTACGAACGGCTTTCGTGACATGATAGAAATTGCACGTCAATCAGTTCCTGATGGATATGGAAATTCATTTTTTTGGGTTAAGCCTCCAAGGTTAGTTCCATTGCATTTGGTAAGAGAAATTAAGGGGCGTCTTAGATTTGATGGTTCAGAGATTGAACCTATTGATCCAGATTTCGCACTTAACTCAATCTCAGAACTAGTTAATGAAGGTGTTAATTGTATTGGTGTGTGTTTGCTACATTCTTATGCAAATTCCGAACATGAAAAATTTATTGGAGAGTTAATAAAAAAACATTTTCCCAATATTTTCTTTTCTCTATCTTCTGTAGTGTTGCCTGAGTATAGAGAATATGAAAGAGCTATGACAACTTTAATTGATGTTCTGGTAAAACCATACTGTGAAACATATTTAGGAAATGCTGCAAAAAAATTGTACTATGATGGTATTAAGTTTCCATTTTTAATTATGCAATCTAATGGTGGTGTTGTAAGGCATTCAACTGCTTCAGAAAAACCTGTGACTATGTTACTTTCAGGCCCAGCAGCAGGGGTTTTAGGTGCAGTTCATATGTCAAAGCTTGCTGGTTTTGATAAAATTCTTACAAGTGATGTTGGAGGAACTTCAACAGATATTTCCATTGTTGAGAATCAGGTGCCCTTATACACATCAGAGACAATGGTAGAAAATTACCCAGTTAAAACTCCTATGCTTGATATTGTGACCGTTGGATCAGGTGGAGGATCTATTGCTTGGACTGATGATTATGGAAATATGAAAGTTGGGCCTCAGAGTGCTGGCGCAGATCCAGGACCTGTTTGCTATTCAAAAGGAGGAGATAAACCTACAGTTACTGATGCAGCTGTGGTTTTAGGGAGGCTTCCAAAATCTTTAATTGGTGGAGAATTAGAGCTCAATGAGGAAAAAGCTAAAGAAATTTATAAGGTTTTTGGAAATGAACATGGAATGAAACCCGAAGAAGCGGCTGCTGGTGTATTAGAATTGGCTGCGATTAACCAAGTTTTTGGTATCAGGAAGGTTACAACTACAAGAGGAAGAGATCCGAGCAATTATGCAATGGTAGCATTTGGAGGGGCTGGAGGTTTATTTGCTACAGAGGTTGCAGAGTTTTTAGAAATAACAACAATTATAACCCCGCCAGACCCAGGTAATTTATGTGCACTAGGTTTACACGTTTCTGACGTTAAAAGGGATTATATTCAGACAATTGTTAGAAGTCAGTCTAATTATGATCAAGAAGAAATAATAAAAATATGGACTAAATTGCGTGATCAAGGAATAAAAGATATTATAGAAGAGGGTATATTAAGGAAAAATATAAATATAGAATATGTTGCTGACATCAGATACTTTGGTGAAGGTCATGAAGTTCAAGTAAATATTCCTCAAGGATTAACTATAGATAAGGCTATCAACTTTATGTGGCAACAATTTCATCAGGAACATGATAAATCGTTTGGCTTTCATTATGAGGGTAAACAGGATGTTGAACTTGTTAATCTTAGAGTGAGAGCTGTTGGAATTCAAAATAGACCTAAAATCAAAACTGTAAAAAGACAACAAAAAGATACAAAGCCAAAATTTTCTAGAGATGTTTTCTGGAAAGATTTCGGTTGGATATCTAGTTCAGTTTTTGATAGGAATGATTTAGCTATTGGTCAAATAATTAAAGGACCTGCAATTGTTGAAGAATATGGTTCAACTACAGTAGTTCCAAAAAATTGGAGTTGTATAGTTGATGAATATAAAAACATAATTTTAAAAAAAGTTTTATGAAAAAAATAAATAATAATATAAGTCCAATAGATCTTGAAGTGATTCATGGAACAATTCGTGCAGCTGAACTTGAAATTGAAGCAGCTGTTGAGCGAACAGCCAGATCACCAATGATTAGAGATCAACATGATTATAGGGTCGCTTTGTTTGATGGAAAAGGAAGGAAACTTACAGGAAGATCTTATTCAGCTATTGTAGAACCGGTGTTTGAGTATTTTGGAGAAGATCAAATTTTTCCTGGTGATGTTTTCTTTTGGAATGATCCATATAATTCATCTGGTGGAATTGGTCATGTACCAGATTTATGTACTACAGTTCCAATTTTTTTTAAAAATCATCTAATAGGTTTTAGCCAAGTTTTTGGTCATCATGATGACGTTGGGGGTTCTGTTCCAGGTAGTTTGCCTGTTCATGCAACTGATAGTTGGATGGAAGGTATTTTAATTCCTCCAATTAAGTTATATGACAAAGGAGTTCTTAATGAGGCTGCTCTAAAAATTGTAACTAGAAATTCAAGATTAGAAGAACATCTTTCAGGGGATTTAGATGCTGAAATGGGTGCTGCGATGCTTGGCTCTAGAAGGATTATAGCCTTAGCTGAACGATATGGTGTTGAAACTCTTAATCTTGCCTTTAATAAAATTTTAGATAATACAAAAGAAATTTTTAGAAGAGAAATACTACCTAAAATTAAGGATGGTGTTTATCATTACGAAGATTATATCGAAGCAGATGGTGTTGATGAACCAAAATTACATGCAGTAAGATGTAAGATGACAAAAACCACTGAAAAAATTGTTCTAGATTTTGCTGGAACAGATCCTGAGGCTAAAGGTCCTATTAATTGGTCTATTGATGAATCTGAAGGTCGTTATTTTAGAAAGTGGATGGCCCCAGTACTTAGATCTTTAGCAGATAGTCCTGAAAGAGCTGCAGAAATAGATTGTAATGAAGGAGTTTTAGATATAATTGATGTTAAATTTCCTAATAAAGGCACTTTGATTACTCCAACTTTTGGGAAACCAACAGGAATGAGGTTTTTTTTGATGCTAAGAACTTTAGGAATTTTTGCTGCATGTTTATCAAAGGCTTCAGATGGGAAAATGCCTGCTGATCACGAAACTATTAGAATATGGGGGCTTACAGGTGGAAAGACCCAAAAAGACTTCTTTCTTTTTAGAGAAGTGCTTGGAGGTGGAGGTCCTGGTAGACCATGGGCAGATGGTTCGGATGTTGTTCATATAGTACCTAATTCAAGAAATCTTCCTGCAGAATTTTCTGAGACACGATACCCAATAATGATTGATAAACTATCTCTGAAAAAAGATTCCGGTGGTGCAGGCTTTAGAAGAGGAGGGCTGGGTTATGATAAGGAAATCAGACTTCTTGAAGAATGTAGATTAATTTCAAATGCTGATAGATCAATACTAGGATGTTATGGGGTAAATGGTGGTTTAGCTGGAAATTCATATAATGTATCAGTAATAAGAGAGAATGGAGAAAAAGATAATTTTCCAGGAATGACAGATACAGAAGTGCTCTCTGAAGGTTGTGTCGTAAATATTGTAACAACAGGTGGAGGTGGATGGGGAAATCCTCTTGCAAGAGAAGTGGAAAGAGTGATTTATGATTTGCAATGTGGTATTATATCAAAAAAATCTGCTGAGGTTAATTATGGTGTTATTGCAAATTTAATTAATAAAAGATGGGTAGCAGATATTGATAAAACTAATGAACTACGAAATAGAGCTAAGTTAAAAAATAAAACTTTGAATATGTTTGATAGAGGTGATGGATTTAAAACCATGGAAAAAAAAGATCCTGTTAAGTATCCACCAAACTGGAAAGATCCTTTAGAAGGATGGTTTGCTAAAAATTAACTTTATATTTTGAAAGGGTTTTTATGGGTATTCAAATGTCTTATATGACTCAGATGGAAATTGGAGAGTCAATTAAAAATGGGATGGGAGTTATAGTTCCAACTGGAGCTACAGAAGCACATGGTCCACATATGCCAACTGATACCGACACTCATCAATCAGAATATATTGCTATAAAACTTGCTGAAAGAATAAACGCTCTTGTAGCCCCACCAATAGCGTATGGAGTTTCAATGACTTTTGAGAATTTTCCTGGAACCATTTCATTAACTATACCAACATATCAGAAAATGCTTTTTGAAATAGGTGCAGCCCTAATAAAACAAGGTTTTAACCATTTAATTTTATTAAATGGAAACAGACCAAGTGGAACTGCAAATGATCAAGTTGCACGATTTCTAGTAGATGAATTAGACAAAGACTATGATTTTAAAGTTTCGGCTGTAAGTTATTGGGAGCCTGCAGCAGATAAAATTCATGCTATTAGAAAGTCAGTTGTAGGAGGTATGGGGCATGCTGGAGAGTTAGAAACTTCTTTTCAACTTGCAACTAGACCAAATTTAGTAAAGATGGAAAAATTAAAAGGTGCAAAATATGGACCCGTTCCTTGGGATTTAGTTGCTCCTACCAACCCAACAAGAACCTATACAAGGAGACCTCGTCCTCAAGCTGGACACGCAGCTATTTTTGGCGACCCTACGAAAGCGACAAAAGAAATGGGCGAAAAATCTATCAAAATTATTGTAGACACTCTTGAGAAAACATTCAGAAATATAAAGGGTTCCTATGAGGAAAAGGAATAGAAATTATAAATTTTACTTATATTGCATTAATTTAACTTAGGGTTTGTATTTGTATTATGAAAATGGAATATGATTTTATTGTTAAAAGACCAATAGATGATGTATGGAAAAGTTTTAAAGACATTCCAACAGTTGCAAAATGTATGCCTGGTGCCGAACTTACTGAAAAGCTAGGTGATGGAAATTATAAAGGTAATGTGAAAGTAAAAGTTGGACCTTTTTCAACTTTTTTTGAAGGAAATGCTCAAGTTAATTTTGATGATAATAATAAAAGTGGTTTTGTTACTGGAAATGGTATTGATAAAAAAGGAGGAAATAGAACAAAATTGTCAATGAATTTTTTCTTACAAGAAAAAACTGAGGGAACTAAAACTATTATAGATGCAGATATACAACTATCAGGTGCAATTGCTCAATTTGGAAGGGTTGGCCTAATAAAGGAGACAGCAAATATATTAATTGGTAAATTTACTGAAAATTTAGAAAATGAGCTCTCAAATATTAATTATAATCAAAATAAAAGCCCTGACGATATTAAGATTAATGAGAATAAAAACAATAAGGAAATTACTTCTACTGATTTATTAGTAGGATTTTTTAGATGGCTTTTATCATTACTTCCAAGGAAGTAATACTGTATAGTCATTTATAATTAAAAACCTTTCATAGATTGTCTAATCAAAATTTAGACTTATAAGCAAAAATATAATAAATATTATTAATAGATCTGATTAAAAAATTAATTAAGTTTTATCATGAAAAAAAATAAAAATTCTAGAAATTTTAATAATTCAATTAATAAAGAATATTTTATTTCGCCAGAAGGTATTAGGATAAAAAAAATTTATACTGCTAATGACATTCAAAAATTTAAACATTTTGATAACTTGCCTGGTAGTCCTCCCTATACAAGGGGCCCTTATACCACTATGTATACTGAAAGACCCTGGACAATAAGACAATATGCTGGTTATTCAAGCGCTGTAGAAACTAATTTATTTTTTAAAAAAGCACTTCGTTCAGGTCAAAACGCTCTTTCAGTAGCATTTGATTTGCCTACCCATAGAGGCTACGATTCTGATAATGAATTAGTTAAGGGGGAGGTAGGAAAAGCTGGTGTTTCAATAGATACAGTTGAGGATATGAAAATCTTATTTAAAGACATACCTTTAATAAAAACATCTATATCAATGACAATGAGTGGTGCAGTTTTACCAGTTTTAGCAAGTTTTATTGTTGCAGGTGAAGAACAGGGAGTAAAAACTGCTGATCTTTCTGGAACTATTCAAAATGATATTCTTAAAGAATTTATGGTAAGAAATACTTACATTTATCCACCCAAACCCTCAATGAGAATAATAGGTGACATTATATCCTATACTTCAAAAAAAATGCCAAAATTTAACTCTATTTCAATTTCTGGATACCATATGCAGGAAGCTGGAGCAAATGTTTTACAAGAGCTTACATATACAATTGCAAATGGTTTAGAATATGTTCAATTAGCGACTAAAAGAGGAATGTCAGTAGATACCTTTGCTCCAAGATTATCATTTTTTTTCTGTGTTGGAATGAATTTTTTTATGGAAATTGCCAAATTAAGAGCTGCCCGATATATTTGGTCATTTTGGATGAAAAAACTATTCAATCCTAAAAATAACAAGTCTTTAATGCTAAGAACACACTGCCAAACTTCTGGTGCTAGTCTTACAGAGCAAGAACCTTACAACAATATAATTAGAACTACAATGGAAGCCTTGTCGGCTTCATTAGGTGGAACGCAGTCACTTCATACAAATTCA